>Ga0209257_1000277_pt1 | contig 114825 bp, 95 predicted proteins | sample AraplaCvi_mCL_r2_FD_184277 | JGI IMG/M metagenome (GOLD analysis project Ga0209257, IMG submission 184277) | Arabidopsis root microbial communities from North Carolina, USA - plate scrape MF_Cvi_mCL_r2 (SPAdes) (version 2) | ecosystem: Host-associated > Plants > Roots > Endosphere | place: USA...
TTTGCATCTCGGCAATTATCTGGGCGCGATCCGCAACTGGGTGCGCATGCAGGACGAGATGCCGGGCGAGAAGCTCTATTTCCTCGCCGACCTGCACGCGATCACCGTCTATAACGACCCCGCCGAGTTGACCGCGAACACGCGCGAGATGGCGGCGGCGCTGATGGCGGCTGGGATCGACCCCGAAAAGGCGATATTGTTCAATCAGGCGCGCGTCCCCGCGCATGCCGAACTCGCCTGGTTGCTGTTCTGCACCGCACGCATCGGCTGGTTGAACCGCATGACGCAGTTCAAGGAAAAGTCGGGCAAGAACCGCGAGGGCGCGAGCGTCGGGCTCTTTGCCTATCCCGTGCTGCAGGCGGCCGACGTGCTCCTCTATCAGACGACGCACGTCCCCGTCGGCGACGACCAGAAGCAGCATCTCGAACTCGCGCGCGATATCGCGACCAAATTCAACCTCGATACGGCAACCGAGACCTTCACCCTGCCCGAGCCCACGATTCCTGCCGCGGCGGCACGGATCATGAGCCTGCGCGACGGGTCGGCCAAAATGTCGAAATCGGACCCGAGCGATGCAAGCCGCATCAACCTGGTCGATGATGCCGAGACGATCATGGCGAAGATTCGCAAGGCGAAGACCGATGCCGAACCGCTACCGTCCGAGACCGCAGGGCTCGAAGGGCGGGCAGAGGCGAAAAATCTCGTCTCCATCTATGCCGCGATGGCCGACGAGAGCGTCGATCAGGTGCTCGCGCGCTTTGCAGGTCAGGGTTTCGGTGCGTTCAAGCCCGCGCTCGGCGAGCTGCTCGTCGAGACGCTGCGCCCTATCGCGACGCGGCTCACCGAGCTCAAGGCCGATCCGGCGGCAATCGACGCCGCGCTCGAAAGCGGCGCGGCGCGCGCATCGGCGCTCGCCAAGCCGACGCTCGACGCCGCTTATGCCGCGCTGGGGCTCTGCCGTTAAACCTTCGTCTTAGGGCGAAAAATCTTGTTAAGCGCGTCCGCCTCCCCATATTAAGGCGGTGGAACGCCGGTGCGACGAACCGAGTTCAACCAAGGTTAAGTCGCGCTGACATAGTCTATGGTATGAAAGTGCCGCTTATGCGCATCCCGAATCACGGAGCCAAGACGATGAGCAAGATGAATTTCCGGCGGCTGAGCCTGGCCGCGATGACGGGCGCGGCGCTGGCATTGGCCGGCTGCGCGACGCCGTTCAAGGCCGATGTCGCGCGTTTCCAGACGCAGCTTCCCGCGCCGCAGGGGCAGAGCTTCACCGTCGAGGCGAGCAACCCCGCGCTGCAGGGCGGGATCGAGTTCGGCCAATATGCCAATCTCGTCGCGGGTGAACTCACCCGCTATGGCTATCGTCAGGCGGCGAGCGGCGAGCGCGCCGACCTCGTCGTCCGCATGGACTATGGCGTCGACAAGGGCCGCGAACGCGTCGTGTCGAGCCCCGGCTTCGGCGATCCCTGGTACGGCGGTTTCGGCGGCTATTATGGCCGCGGCTTCTATCGCCCCGTAATCGTATCGGGCCGCGGCGGGCGCCGTTATGTCTATGGCTATCGCGACCCGTTCCTGTGGGGCGGCGGTTTCGGCGGCGGCTATAACGACGTCAGCAGCTACACGGTCTACACCAGCGGGCTTGACCTTCAGATCAGCCGTTCGGCCGACGGCTCGCGCCTGTTCGAGGGCCATGCCGAGGCGCAGTCGCGCGACAACAACCTGCAGGCGATCGTCCCGAACCTCGTCGAGGCGATGTTCACCGGCTTCCCCGGCAATTCGGGCGAGCGGGTGCGGATTACGGTGGCACCGCCCGAAAAGGGCTGAGGCACCGCAAAAAAGCGAAACAAAAGGCCCGCCTTTCACACGAAAGGCGGGCCTTTTTGTTGGGGATAATGCCGGGGATAAATCCGGCATAACCTGTGGGCCGTGTGTGGATCAGCCGTTGAGGCTGCGTCGGATCGCCGCGATCTCGGCGTCGAGTTCGCTGTCGTTGACGCGCAGCGTCTCGACCGTGCGCACCGCGTGGATCACCGTCGAATGATCGCGCCCGCCAAAGCGGCGGCCGATTTCGGGGTAGGAGCGCGGGGTCAGTTCCTTGGCGAGATACATCGCAACCTGTCGCGGGCGCGCAATCGCGCGGACGCGGCGCTTCGACGACATTTCGGACTTGTCGAGCCGGTAGTGCGCGCAGACCGCACGCTGGATCTCGTCGATCGTGATGCGCGGGCGCGCGGTGCGGACATTTTCGGCCAGCCGGTCTTCGGCGAGCGCGATATCGACCGTCGTGCCGGTAAGCGCCGCATAAGCGAGAAGCTTGTTGAGCGCGCCTTCGAGCTCGCGGATGTTGCGCGTGAAATGCTTGACCAGATAGGCGACGACATTGTCGGGCACCTCGACCATCGGCATCGCGGTGAGCCGCTGGCGGATGATGCGTTCGCGCAGGTCATCCTCGGGCGCCTCGATGTCGGCGACGAGCCCGCCCGACAGGCGAGACAGCAGCCGTGCCTCGACCCCGTCGAGCATCGCCGGCGGGCGGTCGGCGGTGACGACGAGGCGCTTGCCCGCGGTCATCAGGTCGTCGATCGTGTGGAGCAGTTCCTCCTGCGTCGAATTCTTGCCGATCACGAACTGGAGGTCGTCGAGCAGCAGCAGGTCGGCGGCGCGCAGCCGCGCCTTGAACGCCATCATGTCGCCGCCGCGCATCGCGCCGACGAATTCGAGCATGAATTTTTCCGCCGACATCAGGATGATGTTCGCGGTCGGGTGCGCCGCCGCATAATCCTGCGCCATCGCCTGGAGCAGGTGCGTCTTGCCCTGCCCGGTGCCCGAGCAGAGATAGAGCGGATTGAACTGCGGCGCCTCGACCATCGCCATGCGGCGCGCGGCGTTGGCGGCGAGGATGTTGCTGCGCGCAACGACGAAGCGGTCGAACGACAGGCGCGGATCGAAATTGAGCAGCGCGGGGTTGGCGGCAGGCGCGGGCAATGGGTCGAAGCTCGGCAGCGGCGAGGCCGCGAGCACCGTGGCGCGATCGTCCGCAGCGGCGCCGCCGCGCACCGTGACGCCGCGCACGTCGGGCAGTTGCTGGCGCCATGCGAGTTCGAGGCGGTCGCCGAAGCGTTCGTTGATCCAGTTCGCCGAAAAGCGGCTGACGGTTTCGAGCGTCACGACGCCCGACAGCGTGCAATAATCGGCAAAGCGCACGGGCTTCAACCAATGGTCGAAGGTGCGCACGCCGAGGTCGCGGCGCAGCCCTTCGGCCACGCGCGGCCAGAGCGTTGCGGCTTCACCGCTCACTGCTCCGCCCTTTGCGTTATGCCCATGCCAATTGCCGCTCTCTGTCACGCTGTGCCGCCCCCTCAGGTCCCCTCGTCACCGAACGATCGGGCGGCCTCCACGTGCCGATCCGTCGCCTGCGCAGGGCACAGGCATGCTATCCGGGGCAAGCAGCCCGGGAAGTCGCGAATCATGTCGATGTGGCGGCCACCGGCGAAGGCCGACGACGCACCCTGTCTAGTCAGGCCGCGCCGAGTCGATCAAGTGGCGCCCATGTAAAAATACTGAAATAAAAATCTTGACTCACTAGGGGGGCCGGAATCGCGCCGGAACGTCATTTTATGGCGTATTTTCAGTTAGTTATTTATGACAAACCAGCGACAAAACAACGAATCGCCGTAATTCCGTCACTTACCGCGCTGCAACACTATTGCCATCGCGCTGTCACAATATCGGACGCAAAAAAGGACCCGCGGGCATGAAGCCAGCGGGTCCTTTTTGTTCCCTTTCGGGACAGATCAAATCAGGCGATCGCGTTCACGCTCTTGGTCAGGCGCGAGAACTTGCGGGCCACGGTGTTCTTGTGGAGGACACCCTTGGCAACGCCGCGTGCCATTTCGGGCTGCGCAGCCTTCAGTGCAGTTGCAGCGGCGTCCTTGTCGCCAGCGGCGACGGCGTTCTCGACCTTCTTCACCAGCGTGCGGATGCGCGAAACGCGATTCTTGTTCACGACGGTGCGCGCGGTGTTGCGGCGGATGCGCTTTTTTGCCTGCGGCGTATTGGCCATAAATTCCTCTAATCTTTCAAACGGTCTACATGGTCGGAGCACAGCCTCAGCGGAGCAGCCGAATCGCGCGAATTGCAGCGAATCAATGTCCGGATGCGGCCGGTTCCGGACGACCGGACCCTGCTCGAAGGGTGCGCGCATAGCGGCGAAGGGTGATTTGGTCAATGGGTTTGCGGGCAATTACCCGCATTATCGTTGGCATTTCGGGCAATAAAAGGTCGACCGGCCCGATTGCACGATCCGCGCGATCGTGCCGCCGCATTCGCACGCCTCGCCCTCGCGGCCATAGACGCGCCAGTCCTTCGCGAAATAGCCGAGGTCGCCCTCGGGGCTGAGGAAGTCGCGCAAGGTCGATCCGCCCGCCGCGATCGCCGCGATCAGCACCGCCTTGATCGCGGGCACCAGCACCGCGAGCTTCGCCTTCGAGACATCGGCGGCGGGCTTCGTCGGCGAAATCCGCGCCATGTTGAGCGCCTCGCAGACATAGATATTGCCGAGCCCGGCGACGACCGTCTGGTCGAGCAGCATCGCCTTGATCGGCGCGCGCCGCCCCGCGAGCGCTTTGGCGAGATAGGCGGCGTCGAAGGCGTCGGACAAGGGTTCGGGCCCGAGCGTGACGAACGCCGGAAACACCACCAGCGGATCGCCGCTCACCAGATCGACCGATCCGAAGCGCCGCGGATCATGCAGGAACAGCCGGTGCCCCGCCGTTTCGAGCAGCAGATGGTCGTGCTTGCCCGCCTCGCCCCCTTCGGTCCGCCACCGCCCCGACATGCCGAGGTGGAAGATCATATGATCGTCGCGATCGGTCGAGATGACGCCATATTTGGCGCGGCGCGACAGGCCGGTGACGGTCGCGCCGGTGAGCCGCTGCGCGAGGTCGGCGGGAAAGGGTCGGCGCAGATCAGGGCGGAAGGTGGTGACCGCGGTCAGGCGCTGGCCTTCAAGGAAGGGCGTGAGGCCGCGGACGGTGGTTTCGACTTCGGGGAGTTCGGGCATATCGCGCATCGGGCTACGCGCCATTTGCCTGCACGGCAAGGCCCGGCTAAAGGCCGACGCAACACACCATCTCCCCCGCAAAGGCGCGCACTCCATGGCCACTCCCGACACCGTCAGCTTCGGTTATGAACAGGTTCCCGCGGGCGAGAAGACCGCGATGGTCGGCGAAGTGTTCAGCCGCGTCGCGCGCAAATATGACATCATGAACGACGCGATGTCGGGCGGCATGCACCGCCTGTGGAAGGATCGCTTCGTCCGCCGCGTGAAGCCGCGCGAAGGCGAAACGATCCTCGACATGGCGGGCGGCACCGGCGACATCGCCTTTCGCATGGAGCGCTTCGGCGCGAGCATCACCGTCGCCGACATCAACCCCGACATGCTAGGCGTCGGCGTCGAGCGCGCCGCCGAACGCGGCATCGACAGCCTCGTCTGGTCCGAACAAAATGCCGAGAAGCTCTCGTTCCCCGACCAGTTTTTCGACGCCTATACGATCGCCTTCGGCATCCGCAATGTCACCGACATCCCGGCGGCGCTGAAGGAAGCGCACCGTGTGCTGCGCTATGGCGGGCGTTTCTTCTGCCTCGAATTTTCGACCAACGAATGGCCGGGCTTCGCGCAGGCCTATGACGCCTATTCGCACCACCTCGTCCCCAAGCTCGGCAAGCTGATTGCCGACGACGAGGACAGCTATCGTTACCTGATCGAATCGATCCGCCGCTTCCCGCCGATGCCCAAATTCGCGCAGATGATCCGCGAAGCCGGCTTCACCGCGGTGAAGGTCGAACCGATCCTCGGCGGTCTCGTCGCAATCCACAGCGGGTGGAAAGCTTGACCCGACCCGTCACCCATATCGTCCGCCTGCTGAAGTGGGGGCGCATCCTTGCGCGCCACGGCGCGCTGCGCGGCATCGAGAGTGCGCCGCAGACGCCCCCGGGCGTCAAGCGCCTGTGCCGCATCGCACGGCTCGGCACGATCCAGCCGAAGGTGCCCGACTATGCCGCGGCCTTTCAGGCGATCGGCCCCGCCGCAGTCAAACTCGGCCAGACGCTCGCGACGCGCCCCGACCTTGTCGGCGAGGAAGCCGCGCATAATCTGCTCACGCTGCAGGACGCGCTCGCGCCCGTCGCGTTCGAGCGCATCAGGCAGGAAATCGAGGCGACCTTCGAGGTGCCGCTCGAAAGCCTCTATAGCGAATTCGACCCCGTGCCCGTCGGCTCGGCGTCGATCGCGCAGGTCCACCGCGCGGTGACCACCGAGGGCCGCAAGGTCGCCGTGAAAGTGCGCCGCCCCGGCATCGACAAGCAGTTCGCGCGCGATATCGACACCTATGAATGGGCAGCCGCGCATCTTGAGGCGCTCGGCGGCGAAGCGACGCGGCTCCGCCCGCGCGAAGTGATCGCCAATTTCCGCCGCTGGACGCTGCGCGAGCTCGATCTCCGCCGTGAGGCCGCCTCGGCGTCCGAACTGCGCGACGCGATGGTCGGGGTGCCGACCTATGAGGTCCCCGAAATCGACTGGGACCGCACCGCGAGCCGCGTGATGACGCTGGACTGGATCGACGGGATCAAGATTTCGCACCGCGAGCAGCTGATCGCTGCGGGGCACGACATGGAGGCGCTGTCGGCGAACCTCGTCAACGCCTTCCTGCGCCAGGCGATCGCCGAAGGCTTTTTCCACGCCGACATGCACCAGGGCAATTTGTTCGTGAAGGCCGACGGCACCATCGCCGCCGTGGACTTTGGCATCATGGGGCGGATCAACCGGCAGGCGCGCTACTGGCTCGCCGAGATTCTCTATGGCCTGACCACGGGCAATTATCGCCGCGTCGCCGAAATCCATTTCGAGGCGCAATATGTGCCCGCCTATCACAGCGTCGAGGAGTTCGCGACGGCACTGCGCGCAGTCGGCGAGCCGATGCGCGGCAAGCCGGTGAGCGAACTGTCGGTCGGGCAGATGCTCGATGGGCTGTTCGCGATCACGCGCGATTTCGACATGCAGACGCAGCCGCACCTGCTGTTGCTGCAAAAGACGATGGTGATGGTCGAGGGCGTCGCGACGATGCTCAATCCCAAGATCAATATGTGGGACGTCTCCGGCCCGTTCGTCAGCGAATGGATTCGCGATGAACTCGGCCCCGAAGCCGCGCTCGCCGATGGCTTGCGCGAACAGGGCAAGACGCTCGCGCTGATTCCCGACATCATCCGCCGCCTCGACGCGCAATTGCCGAGGAAGGGCGCCGCCCCGCCCGCGCCGCCACTGCCCGACATCGCGCTGATGTGGGACACGGGCGAGAAGAAGCGCTGGTGGCGCTATGCGCTGACCGCGATCGCGGGGGCCGCCGCCGGCGCCGCCGCGCTGTGGGCGCTGGGGATCAGCTAGACGTCAGATCCTTGAGCGCATCCTTCTCGGGCTTCTTGCCCAGATTGCGGATGCGCCACACCACGACCGACAGCACGCCGAGCGCGCTGACCAGCGCGAGGAGCATCGTTCGCACGCCGCCAAGGCTGTCGGTCAGCCGCGACACCATCATGTCGAAGCGGCCGATTGCGTCGGCCTCGACGTCGACCGCGATCATGCGGCTGTCGATCGTGTCGAGCGGCTTGCCATTCTGCTCGGCAAGGCTTTCGACCTTCACGCCGAGCTTGAGCTTGCCATCCTGTTTCGGCGAAACGGTCCAGTCGAACGAGAGCATGCGCGACAACCCGCGCTCCTTGCACTGGCGCGCGGGGCCGTTCAGCTCGAACTGCGTCGCGAGCAGTTCGGCGCAGATCCAAGACCCTAGCCGAATGTCGACGGTCTTGGCGTCGCCGGCGTCGGTCGCGCTGTCGACGACCTGCGCCGCGACCTCCTTCGCGCCGATCACCAGCTTCACCGGATAATCGCGCCCCATGTCCATCCGCCGCGGCGGGTCGAAGGCGGCGACGCCGCTCTGCATCGTCGCGAGGAGGCCGGAATAATTGGCGCATTCCTCCGGGGTCGTGAGGCCGCCGAGTTGCGGGCAGGCGATCTTGCCGACGGCGCCCGCATCGTTTGCGGCGCCCGTAGCGGAATCGACCAAATGCGCGGCGTCCGACGATCCGGTGCTGGCGCCCGGGACATTGATATGCCCTTTGCGCGCGGCTTCGACTTGCTTCTTCGCCTGCGCGACGGCCGCCTTGGCTTCTTCATAGGCGCGCATGGCTTCCGCGCGCGCCGACTGCTGCTCGCTTGCCGCTCGCTGCGCCATCGCCGCCTCCTGCGCGGCGCGGTACGCAGCCGCGCGATCGGCGTCGGGGGTCGAGCCCGTTTCCTGCGGCGCCGGCGGAAGATCCTGCGGCGCCTTTTTGGCATAGCCGCACCCCGAAAGCGCAAGCGTCACCGCGAGCATAAATGCCCCGCCCCAAGCCTTGTTCATTTAGCCCCCCATGCCCGAAGGCGACCCCCGGACATGAAATTGCATGTTTACAAGGCCGCGTCCACATGCGCCGCCATTTAAGGCGTCCGCTTGAACTGCGGCGAGGAAGCGCATAACTGATGCGCAAAGGAGACGGCGATGAATCACCCCCTGTCGATCGCCGCCCGCTTGCGGCAGGCCTGCCACCGCTGATGCCCTCCCCGCGCATTCTTTTGATCATCGGCGGCGGCATCGCGGCTTATAAATCGATCGAGCTTGTCCGGCTGCTCCGCAAGGCGGGTTATGTCGTACGCTGCGTCATCACGCGCGCGGGCGAACAGTTTGTGACGCCGCTGACGCTCGCCGCACTGAGCGAGAACAAGGTCTACACCAATCTCTTCGACCTCAAGGACGAGGTCGAGATGGGGCATATCCAGCTGAGTCGCGAGGCCGACCTGGTTGTCGTCGCGCCCGCGACCGCCGATCTGCTCGCCAAGATGGCGGCTGGCATCGCCGACGATCTCGCGACGACCTTGCTGCTCGCGACCGACAAGCCGGTGCTAGCCGCACCCGCGATGAATGTGCGGATGTGGCTCCACGCCGCGACGCGGCGCAATATTGCGACCTTGCGCGGCGACGGCGTGACGGTGATGGAGCCCGACGAGGGCGAGATGGCGTGCGGCGAATATGGCCCCGGGCGCCTGCCCGAGCCCGCGGCGATTAAGGCAGCGATCGACGCGGCGCTCGCGAACGCGCCGGTGCCGGTCGCGCTGACCGCCCCGGAGGCGCTGGCGGGCCAGCCCGATTTCGCGCCCGCGAACCGGCGCCCGCTTTATGGCCGGCGCATTCTGATCACCGCGGGCCCGACGCACGAGCCGATCGACCCGGTGCGCTACATCGCGAACCGCTCAAGCGGGAAACAAGGTTTTGCTATCGCCGCCGCCGCCGCCGAGGCGGGCGCCGAGGTGTTGCTGATCGCCGGGCCCGTTCCGCTGCCGACGCCGCCGGGCGTGATCCGCATCGATGTCGAAACCGCCGTCGAGATGGCGGCCGAGGTAGAGGAAGGCCTGCCGGTCGATGCCGCGATCATGGTCGCGGCGGTCGCCGACTGGCGCGCCGCCGACACCGCGGTGCAAAAGATCAAGAAGGACGGTAGCGGCGCGGTCCCACCGCTCGCGCTCGCCGAAAACCCCGACATCCTCGCCGGCCTCGCCAAATCGCCCGAACGCCCGAAACTGCTGATCGGTTTTGCCGCCGAAACCAACGACGTCATTCAGCACGCGCAGGCGAAACTTGTGCGCAAGGGATGCGACTGGATCGTCGCCAATGATGTGTCCGCCGACCCGATGGGCGGCGAAAACAACCGGGTGCATATCGTTAGCAAAGACGGCGTAGACAGCTGGGACCGGCTTCCCAAGAACGCCGTCGCCCGCAAATTGATGGAAAAGATCGCCGATGAGCTCGAAAAAATCGCACCCTTTGAAAGAGATTGAAATCGCCCTCCAGCGGCTGCCCAATGGCGGCGGCCTCCCCCTGCCCGCCTATGCCAGCGATGGCGCGGCGGGAATGGATGTCGTCGCGGCCGAGACGCTGACGCTGCGCCCCGGCGCGCGCCACGCGGTCGCAACCGGCTTCGCGATGGCGATCCCGGCCGGTTACGAGGTGCAGGTCCGCCCGCGCTCGGGCCTCGCGCTCAAGCACGGCGTCACCTGCCTCAACACGCCCGGCACGATCGACAGCGATTATCGCGGTGAGGTGAAGGTGATCCTCGCGAACCTCGGCGACGAGAGTTTCGAGATCAAGCGCGGCGACCGGATTGCCCAGCTCGTCCCCGCGCCCGTCCAGCGCGCGGCCTTTGCCGAAGTCGAGACGCTCGACGAAACCGCACGCGGCGCGGGCGGCTTTGGTTCGACCGGAGTCGCGAGCGCGGCGATTGAGGAAGAAATCGGCGATGAGGTTCCCGAAAATGTCGGCTCGCTATCGGCCATAAAGACCCGGCGATCAGGCGAATAATTTGCTCAGCGGCGCCGAACTCGACCGCTATGCCCGCCAGATCATCCTGCCGGCCTTTGGCGGCGCGGGACAGGCGAAGCTGAAAGGTGCGCATGTCGCGGTAATCGGTGCGGGCGGGATCGGATGCCCCGCGATCACCTATCTGGCAGCGGCGGGAGTCGGCAAGCTGACGATCATCGATCATGATGTCGTCGAACTCTCGAACCTCCAACGCCAGCCCTTGTTCACCGACGCCGACATCGGTGCGCTGAAAGCCACGGTCGCTGTCGAAGCGGCGCAGCGGATCAATCCGCATGTCGAGGCGGTCGCGGTCGCCGAGCGGCTCGATGACGGCAATGCCGAAGACTTGCTGGGCGACCCGAGCCTGATCCTCGACGGCTGCGACAATTTCGACACGCGGCTCGCCGTCAACCGCGCCGCGGTCGCGCTCAAGATTCCGTTGCTCAGCGCCGCAATTGGGGCGTTCGAGGGGCAGGTAGCCCTCTACGAAGGCTGGCGCGCTGATAGCGCCTGCTATGCCTGTCTCGTCGGCAGCGATCCCGACCGCGAAGGCATCAATTGCGCCGAAACCGGCGTGATGGGGGCGCTCGCGGGAATGATCGGCACAATGGCGGCGCTCGAGGCGGTGCGCGCGCTCACGGGATCGGGCTCGACGTTGACCGGTCGGCTCGCGATCGTCGATATGCTCGACCGGCGCTGGCGCGAGGTTGGCGTACCCAAGGATCCGCAATGTCCGACCTGCCGAGCCTGAACATCATCGTCGCGGTCGCCGAGGGTCGGCGGCTCTACGCCGCGCTCGAGACGGGGATGGCGGCGGCGGCGCTGGGGCGCCCGGTACGGATCTTTCTGCAGGGCGAAGCCGCGGCATTGCTGCGCGATCCGGTGTCTTTTTCAGGCGACGAGGTGCGCCGCGCCGCGGGACAGCCCGATCTCGCGTGGCTCGTCGAGGAAGCGATCGCGATGGAGATCGCGCTTTTCGCCTGCCAATCGGGTATGGCGCTCGTCGGTATCGCTGCCACCGAACTGGTGCCGCATGTTCGCGCGGCGGGATTGGTCAGCTTCATGGCCGCGATCGGGCCCGACGACCGGCTTATCGTCTATTAGGGCCAAGTCCCCTCAGGGATTGTCGCAGACCTTGATCGCATCGGACTCGGGACGTTTGCCCTCGGGCTCGAAGCGCGCGAGATAGCCGCCCGCATGCTGCTTGTCGTCGTAGGAGACGAGCTTGTAGCCCACCGCCTCAAACTCGCAGACAAGTAGACGGAAGGGCGTGCCGTGCTGCGCGATCGGGCGGTCGCCGTCGACGACGAGCACCTGCCCGCCCTTGCGCAGCGCCGGGCGCAGCCGCCACAGGAAGGCGTAGGGCTCGCCGATCTCGTGATACATATGGACCATGAAGACGCGGTCGAAGCTCGCCGCGGGCAGGCGCGGATCGTCGACCGCGCCGAGTTTGAGCGAGACATTGTCGAGCCGTTCGCGCGCGACACGGTCGGCGAGCCGCTCGATCACTTCGGGCATGATATCCTGCGCGAGGACGCGGCCACCGACGCCGACCCGCTGCGCGAGGCGCACCGTATAATAGCCGTCGCCCGCGCCGATGTCGGCGACGGTCATACCGGGGCGGACGTCGGCCGAATCCATCACATCGTCGGCCTCGTTGACGCGGTCGCGCGCTTCCTCGGTCGACCATTTGGTCGAGACGGTCGGCGCCACCGGCCGGTCGGCGGGCGGAAAGTCGCGCGCGGTCTCGGCGCGGTCGCTGCCATCGTCCCACGGCGCGTCGTCGCAGCTGCCGAGCAGCGGCAACATCGCCAGCGCGGCAAGAGCGGCGACGCGCTTCATCAGTCGATATCTTCCACTTCGACCTTTTCGCCGGTCACCTTCTGCGACAGCGCGGCCGCCATGAAGGGATCGAGCGCGCCGTCGAGCACATCGGACGGCGCAGTCGAGGTCACGCCGGTGCGCAGGTCCTTCACCAACTGATACGGCTGGAGGACATAGGACCGGATCTGGTGGCCCCAACCGATCTCGGTCTTCGCCTGATATTCGCCCGACGCCGCGGCCTCGCGCTTTTGCAGCTCGGCTTCGTACATCCGCGCCTTCAGCATCCCCATCGCGGTCGCGCGGTTCTTGTGCTGCGAACGGTCGTTCTGGCTCGCAACGACGATGCCGGTCGGGATGTGCGTGATGCGCACCGCCGAATCGGTCGTGTTGACGTGCTGGCCGCCCGCGCCCGAGGCGCGATAGGTATCGATCTTGAGGTCGCCCTCGTTGATCTCGATATCGATATTATCGTCGATCACCGGATAGACCCAGACCGACGAGAAGCTCGTGTGGCGGCGCGCCGAGCTGTCATAGGGCGAGATGCGGACGAGGCGGTGGACACCGCTTTCGGTCTTCGAATAGCCATAGGCATTCTCGCCCTTCACCAGCATCGTCGCCGATTTGATGCCGGCCTGTTCGCCCGCCTGATATTCGACCAGCTCAACCTTGAATCCGCGCTTTTCGGCCCAGCGGCTGTACATGCGCTGGAGCATTTCGGCCCAGTCCTGGCTCTCGGTGCCGCCGGCGCCCGCATGGACTTCGATATAGGCGTCGTTGGCGTCGGCTTCGCCGGCGAGCAAGGCCTTAATCTTGTCCTCTTCGGCGCGCGCAGCGAGCGTCGCCAGGCTGGCGACCGCTTCATCCGCCAGCGCGTCGTCGCCTTCCATCTCGGCGAGTTCGATCAGTTCGGCGGTGTCGGCGCATTCCTTTTCGATCGCACGCGTCGCATTGATCGCCTCGTCGAGCCGGCGGCGTTCGCGCATGACCTCCTGCGCCGCGCGCGGATCGTTCCACAGCGTCGGGTCCTCGACCTTTGCATTGAGTTCGTCGAGCCGCCGCACTGCGCGGTCCCAGTCGAGGAAACGCCGCAGCAGCGCCAGCGCGGCGCCAATCTTGTCGATATGATCCTGCGCTTCGGCGCGCATGTCCTTGCTCCTGAAATATGTTGGTCTCGCCCTTACGGCCTCAAGAGCCGCAGGGGAAGGCGGTGCGCGGCGTCAGATGATGCCGCCGCGGTCGTCGAGGAAGTCGCTGTCGGTGCGGCCGGTCGATCCCTTTTGCGACGCGCCGCCGGTCGCCCGGCGCTGTGTCCTGATCGGCTTGATTTCTTCTTCGCGGATCGTGCGGCGCGGTTCGCTTTCGGGTTTGAAGGCTTCCCAGATGATCGACGCCTTGGGATCGGTGCCCGGCCAGCTGCCATAGACGCGGCGGCCCGATTGGCGGTCGATGCGCACCATGCGCACGCCCTTCGGCGCCGAGAAGGGAATCGGCTGGCGGTCGGCGAGCGCGGCAAGCGCGAAATCCTTGAAGATCGGCGCGGCATAGCTGCCGCCCTGCGCATAGCCGCCCATGCTGCGCGGTTGGTCGAAACCGATATACATGCCCGCGATCACGTCGGGGGTGCCGCCGACGAACCACACATCGTTCGGACCCGAGGTCGTACCCGTCTTGCCGAACAGCGGCACATTAAGGTCGCGCAGCCGCACCGCGGTGCCGCGCTGGACGACGCCTTCGAGCATATGGACGACCTGATAGGCGGTGATCGGATCCATCAGCTGCTTGCCCGCTTTGGCGAAGCGCGGCATCGGCCGGCCGTCCCAATCCTTTTTGTTGCAGCCCTCGCACGCTTTCCAGTTCGCCGGGAAAATCACCTTGCCGCGGCGATCCTGCGCATAGTCGATCACGCGGGGTTTGAGCGCGCGGCCGTGATTGGCGAGCATCGCATAGGCGTTGGTCATCTTTTCGACCGTCGTCGTCCCGGCGCCGAGCGCGGTCGAGAGATAGGGTTCGTGCTTGCCGATGCCCATCGTCTGGATCGTCTCGACGATCGGTTCCATGCCGACCTGGCTCGCGGTGCGCACCGTCATCAGGTTGCGCGACTGTTCGAGGCCCCAGCGCATCGTATGCTCGCCCGATCCGCCGCTGCCGCCGAAATTGCGGAAGCATTTGTTGCCGAGGCTGGCCCCCTGATAAACGCAGAAAGGCCCGTCGACGATCATCGTCGCGGGGGTCATGCCATTGTCGAGCGCCGCGGCGTAGACGAAGGGCTTGATCGTCGAGCCCGGCTGGCGTTCGGCCTGCGTCGCGCGGTTGAAGGGCGACAGGCGGACGTCGAAACCGCCCTGCATCGCATAGATGCGGCCCGAATGCGGGCTTTCGACGACCATACCACCCGACACTTCGGGAATGTTGCGGAGCGCGTAGCTCGACCCGCCGCTCGATTTGACGACGATCAGGTCGCCCGGACGCAGGGCCGAGAAGGCGCTGCCCCCGGTCTTGCGATAACCCAGCGTCGCGGCGCTGGCGGGCAGCGTGCCGGTGTCGCCGTTGGAAAAGCCGATTTGTGCCGCGCCCGCCGATTTCGAGAGCACCGCGGCGACGCGCCAATTGTCATAGTCGATGCCGATGAAGCTCGACGCAAGACGGCTCTGCCACTGGTCGTCGGCCTCGATCGTCGCGATCGGTCCCGACCAGCCCTTGCCCGCGTCGTAGCGCTGGAGCCCCTTGCGCAGCGCCATCGTCGCGCCGGCCTGCATCTTGCCGTCATAGGGCGTGCGCACCCACAAGCCGCCGGCGTAGACGCTGTGCGGGCCCTTGTCGGCGGTCTCGCCGAATTCGGCGATCAGCTGGCGGCGAACCTCTTCCATATAATAGCCGCCGACCTGCGCGATCGCCTTGTTGCCGCTGTTGGTGAGGCCGAGCGGCATCGCCTTTGCTGCATCGCGCTGCGCCGCGGTGATCCATTCGTTGCGGTACATTTCGTCGAGGACGAAATTGCGACGGCCGATCGCCTTCGCCTCATTGCGCGCGCGGCCATAGGTTTCGGGCGCCTTGGGCAGGATCGCAAGGAACGCCATCTCGTGCAGCTGGAGCTGATCGACGTCCTTGTCGAAATAGGCGCGGCTCGCGGCCTGGACGCCGAAGCTGCGGCGGCCGAGCGGGATCTCGTTGAGATAGAGTTCGAGAATCTGTTCCTTGGTCAGCGCATCCTCGATGCGCATCGCGAGGATCGCTTCGCGAATCTTGCGCGTGTAGCTGACCTCGTTCGTCAGCAGCAGATTCTTCGCGACCTGCTGCGTGATCGTCGAAGCGCCGATCGGGCGGCCGCTGTTGCTGAGGTTGGTGATGATCGCGCTGACGATGCCCGGATAGTCGATGCCGCCATGGCTGAAGAAGGTGCGATCCTCCGCCGCGAGATAAGCGCGAACGAGCAATTGCGGATATTCGCTATATTCAAGTTGGACGCGCCGTTCGCGGGCGTAGCTGTGGACGGGCTTGCCCTCGGCATCGCGGACCATCGTCGGCAGCGGCGGTTCATAGTCGCGCAGCTGGTCGACCGACGGCAGGTTGCGGGCGAACAACACCCAGACCAGCGCGAGGAAGAGGACACCGGCGAGCGCGGCGTAGCCGAGCCAGCGGAACCAGCGCCGCGTCCACATCTCGCGGAGCCATGCGATAACGGCATTGCTGTCGCGGCGCAGGCGCAAGCGGAAATTGGGCGGACTGTCAGCGGCCATATGTTCCCGCCTCTAAAGCCTGCATCGCCGAAAGGGAAGCATGCTTGCGGCAAGGTGCACGACTAGCCCTTTGCCGTCAGGTCGAGCAGCGCCAAGCGCAGCGTCGCGGCGACTTGCGCCAGTATCATTTCGGCGGAAACCCGGTCTTCCTCATAGAGCATTTCGTCGGCGGCAAAGCCGAGCTCGACCGCGAGCCGCAGCCGCGACCAGAGGATTTGGCGGTCGGCGCCGGGAAGCTGCGGCGCGCAGGCATCGGTCAGCCGGTCGGTCACATGCCGATGCGATTCGAGCCGGACATGGACGAGCTGCGGCGACGCGTGCAGCGCGCGCAAGATCCACACCGCCCCTGGCTCGGCGCGCGTCACCGCGGCATTTTCGATCAGGAGATCGGCGATATGGTCGGCCATGCCCGCGATCCCGGCAGGCGCATGGCGCGCAATCCAGCGTTCGAGCACGGCATTCTGGCGCTCCATCAACCTCCGCCCGAGCGCCTCGATCACCGCATATTTGTCGCCGAAATAGCGATAGAGTGCGGGCGGCGTCAGCCCGGCACGCGCGGCGATCATATTGGTCGAAATCCGCTCGATCCCGACCTCGGCGAGCAATTCGCCCGCGACGTCGAGCAGGCGGCCTTGCGTCTGCCGTGCGCGCTCCTGCTTGGGCGGGAGGCGGGCGGCGAGGGTCAACGCGCGCGGCCGCGCGCGCTCACCGGCCAGATATCGACCAGCGTATCGCCCGCGACGACATGATAGTTATCATAGAGGTTCACCGTCGGGTCGCAGTGCGGCACCGTCAGGCTGACCGGATCGCCGGGCTGGAGTTGCGTACCGATTTCGGGCGCGATCAGCGCGGCATGCTCGTCGCCCATGAAAGCGAAGAAGGCGGTTTCGGGCGCACCGCGCTGAACCACCGCGACGCCGCCGTCGGCCGACAGCGACTTGTATCCGGCATCAATCGTGACGAGCCCGCTGTGGTTGGCGCTGACGACGCGCGAATCGACCGCCAACGAGACTTCGAACGGCGGCTCGGCGCCGTCGGCGATGTCGCAGTCGAGATATTGCTTGTCCATGAAGACATAGCTGCCCGCCTGCAGCTCGTTAAAGACGCCGAGCTCGAGGTCGATGCGGTGCGTGCCGGTGCCCGATCCGGTGACGATGGCGGGCGCGAACCCCGCCTCGGTCAGCGCGGCGATCACCTCCCGCAGATAGGCGGTACGCTCGACGATCGCGGTGCGGCGCTCGGCGTAGCTTTCGATATGCTGCTGCGACCCGCAGTAAAATTGCACCCCGCGATATTCGAGGTTCGGCGATGCCGAGATGACCTTCGCCAAGGCCACGGCCGCCTCCGCCGACGCGACGCCGGTGCGCGCGATGCCGGGATCGATGTCGATGATGACATCGAGCTTCGTTTCGGTCGCCGCGAGCGCGGCGTCGATGCGTGCGGCGACGTCGGGATGATCGACGACCGCCATCAGCGCGTCGGCATTTGCCGCAAGCTTGGCCAGCCGGTCGACCGCAGCGGGCGCCGCAACGGGCGAGGTGATGAGGATGCCGGCCACACCGCCTTCGGCGAGCACCTCGGCCTCGCCGATTTTCGCGCAGCAGACGCCGACCGCCCCTGCCTTCTTCTGGCGCAGCGCGATATCGACGCTCTTGTGCGTCTTGGCATGCGGGCGCAGCGCAACGCCGTGGTTGGCGGCGAGCGCCGCCATTCGCTGGATATTGCGGTCGAGCGCGTCGACGTCGAGGACGAGCACGGGCGTGTTGAGGTCGGCGCGCGAACCCTGCTGGCCGATCAGATGGTCGTGCAATTCACGGTCGGTCGTCATGCGAACAATGTCTCCAGATGCGGATTGAGGAATTTGCCGGTCGGATCGGCGGCGCGGCGCACCGCTGTATAGCGTCCCGCCATCGGGTAAAGCGCGGCGACGTCGGCGCGGCTCAGCGTGTGACGCTTGGCCCAGTGCGGGCGGCCGCCAGCACCGCGAAAGATCGCCTCGGCATCGGCGAACAGGCCAGCCCAGGGCATTTTCGCATATTGGTGCATCGAGATCGCGGCGACCGGCCCGGCGTTCATCGGGCTCATCCAGATATCGTCGGCGGCGACGGTGCGATATTCGAAGGGGAAGGAGACCGGCAGCCGTTTCTTGCGGATCCAGCCGACGACCTCGTCGAGCGTATCGAGCCCCGCAGCGCGCGGCATTTCATATTCCATCTCCTCAAAGCGGAGCGTCCGGTCTGAGGGAAAGATGCTGTGCGCGGGGCCGCGGCGACGGCCCGAAATGCCGCTTTTCATCATCAAGCGCTGAAGGAACGGCGTCAGGAATGGCAGCCGCGCCGAAATGTCGAGAATGCGGCGGAAGGTCGCCTCCTCCATATCGGTCGTGCTCGGCGGCGGATCGCAGGGGTCGCACGGGTCGAGCGTTTTCAGGATCACATGGTCGCTGTGCGGGAAGAACCAGAATTCGATATGCCGGTGCTGCCGTGCAAGCTCGTCATAGCTTTCGCGGATTTCGGCCCAGCGGCGCTTTTCGATCCGTTCGGAAAGGTGAAAGGCGGGCACGACCGCGACCTCGATCTCGGTCGCGACGCCGAACAGGCCGAGCGACAGGCGCTGCGCCTGATAGAGGTCGGCATTGGTGTCGGCATCGCACCAATGCACCTCGCCGTCGGCGCCGACGAGGCGAAAGCCGCGCGCGAAGGTCGCGAGCGACCCCAGATCGACGCCGGTGCCATGCGTGCCCGTCGCCATCGCGCCGGCGAGCGACTGCGGATTGACGTCGCCCTGGTTGGCGAGCGCGAGCCCCTGCTCCCACAAAGCCGCGGTCAGCCGGCGAATGCTCCAGCCGGCGGGGATATGCGCGGTGCGGCGATCGGCGGCGACGCGGATGTCGCCTGCCATATCGTCGAGGCTGACGATCATCTCGTCCGATTCGCAAAGCGGCATGAAGCTGTGCCCCGCGCCGGTCGCGCGCAATTTGGACGCGCTGCGGACGAGCATCGCGAGCTCATCCTCGCTTTGCGGGCGGGCGATCGACGCGGCTGCGGTGACGCTACCCGACCAGTTGCTCCAGCTCATGACCTTCTCCCACTCGCGGCGTGCCGAAGCTGTCCGCGCGAGAAAAGTTAGTCAAGACTATATTATTGCCTCAGCGCGCCGCGATCCGCCGCGCGAAATGGACTTGCACCGCGTCGCGAACGCCGCGCGCGACCTTTTTCTGGCCGACAGGCGATGCGAGAAATTCGCTATCCTCTTTGTTCGAGATAAAGCCCGTTTCGAACAGGACCGACGGTGTGTCGGGCGCCTTGAGCACGATGAAGGACGCGAAGCGGTGCGCGGTCGTGCGGAATTTGACGTCGTCCGACGCCTCGCGCTGGAGAAGCCGTGCGAAATCGGACGCGACATTCATCGTTTCGCGCTGGGTCAGGTCGAGCAGGATCGCCGACACGTCGCTGCTGTGCGCGCCGAGGTTCACGCCGTTGATGATATTCGCCTTATTCTCGCGCGCGGCGAGCCGCGCCGCCTCGCGATCGGAGGCGACTTCGGACAGCGTGTAGATCGAGGCGCCGCTCGCCTGCTGATTCTCCGCAGCATCGGCGTGCACCGAGATGAACAGATCGGCCTTCAGCCGCCGCGCGATGCCATAACGTTCCTCGAGCACCAGAAAACGGTCGTCCGAGCGCGTTAGCGCGACGCGCACCCGCCCCGAGGCGAGCAGGTCGTCGCGGATCGCGCGGGCGAGCGCGAGGGTGATGTCCTTTTCGCGCTTGCCGCTGTGCGGGCTGGTCGCGCCGGGGTCGTGCCCGCCATGCCCGGCGTCGATCACGACGAGCGGCAGGCGGTCGTTGTCGGGCCCCTCGATCCGCGGCAACGCGACGGCGGGTTTGGCTTTGCCGATCGGGACGGTCACGCTGTAGCGTTTTCCGGGCCGTTTGGCGCGGAACTCGGCTGACGACGGCAATTGCACGCGCGGGCCGCGCGACGCGCGTTCGAGCGCGCTTGCCGAAGACGTGATCGACGGCCCGCCCGACACCGATGCCGGGGTCGCAATCATGCCAAGCAGGGCGAGCAGCAGGCTCATCGCGCGGCTATGCCGCCCGGGACGAGCAATGGTCCAGCGCTTAATCGAAACATGACGCCCCCAGCCGCAGAACATGGTGAAACATTTCTTAACCAGCCCATGTAAAAGCCCGGTTAACCGCCGAATAGCCATATTCGGAACATCATGCATATTTGCAACAGGTCGGCGCCATCCCATCTTTGCGCCGTGGTTGTGGTTGCCGTCGGCCCGGTCCGATGCTAGCACGCCCTCACTGACGGTGTCGTTCCCGGTGCCGTCCGGCCTTTTGAGGGGAAGGCCTGCTCCGCAAATATGCGGATCATGGCCGCCTTGGCGCCGGACTTACGGGGAAGGGCGACCTGCCGCCAGTCCACCCGGTTGACCGGACAGTCGGGGCGTTCGCATTACGCCCGCCCTGCCCGCCCGCTCATCCCGTAACAGGTTGATGCCGCATGAGGCTTGCCATGCCCTCTTCACTCCGCGACGCGGGCGCTTTCGCCCCGGTCGTCGCCGGATGTGAAGACCGCATGCGCGTCCAGGACCGGACGCAGGCCCCCCGCGGCAATAACGTCTTTTTTCTTTTCACCCGTATCCACCGCGGCCCGCCCTCGGGCAGGTTCGCGGGATTTTTTGATGGCGCGCCAAGGCGCGCTTGGAGTGTAACTAATGACCACGCGCATGTTGATCGACGCGCGGCACCGGGAAGAAACCCGGGTCGCCGTCACCAAGGGAAACCGAATCGAGGAGTTTGATTTCGAGTCCGCTGAGCACAAGCAGCTCAAGGGCAATATCTATCTGGCCAAGGTTACCCGTGTCGAACCGTCGCTGCAGGCGGCGTTCATCGAATATGGCGGCAATCGCCACGGCTTCCTCGCGTTCAGCGAAATCCACCCCGACTATTACCAGATTCCGAAGGAAGACCGCGACGCGCTGCTGCGCGAAGAGGCCGAGCATGCCGCCGCCGCCGCGCAGCGCGCCGAGGAAGACCTCGACGAGCTGGAAGGCGATGTCGCCGACGTCGAATATCACGACGAAGACGAGAATGGCGACAGCCGCGCCGATCGCGATGACGACCGGGACGATCATGACGATGGCCACGACGACCATGATGATCGCGACGACAATGGCGACGCCGAAAATGGCGACGCCGAAGAGGGCGCCGAAGGGTCAGAAGAAGGCCGCGAAGGAAACGGGGACGGCCGCGGCGATCGCCGTGGGCGTGGCCGCGGACGCGGCAACAACAACCGCAAGGGTGGCCGCGGACGCAGCCGCCGCAACGACGACGAAGACGGTGAAAACCGCATGTCGCTGCGCCGCCGCTACAAGATCCAGGACGTCATCCGTCGCCGCCAGGTGATGCTGGTCCAGGTGGTCAAGGAAGAACGCGGCAACAAGGGGGCCGCGCTCACCACCTATCTGTCGCTCGCCGGCCGCTATTGCGTGCTGATGCCGAACACGATGCATGGTGGCGGGATCAGCCGCAAGATTTCGAACGGCGCCGATCGCCGCAAGCTGAAGGCGATGATCGACGAACTCGCGCTGCCGCCGACGATGGGCTGCATCGTCCGCACCGCGGGGATGAGCCGCACCAAGGTCGAGATCAAACGCGACTTCGATTATCTGGCCCGCCTGTGGGACGAAATTCGCCAAAAGACGCTCGAATCGAGTGCACCGGCGCTGGTCCATTCGGACAGCGACCTGGTGAAGCGCGCGATCCGCGATATCTATCACAAGGATATCGAGGAAGTGCTCGTCGAGGGCGACGAGGGCTACAAGGCGGCGAAGCAGTTCATGAAGCTGCTGATGCCGAGCCACGCGCGGCGCGTGAAGCAATATGCCGACCCCGTGTCGCTCTATCAGCGCTACGGTGTCGAGGATCAGCTCGCGGGGATGCTCAATCCCGTCGTCCAGCTGAAATCGGGCGGCTATCTGGTGATCAACCCGACCGAAGCCCTGGTGTCGATTGACATCAACTCGGGCCGGTCGACGCGCGAGCATAATATCGAGCAGACCGCGGTCAGTACCAACCTCGAGGCCGCGGCCGAAATCGCCCGCCAGCTGCGCCTGCGCGACATGGCCGGGCTGGTCGTGATCGACTTTATCGACATGGATCATGGCTCGAACGTCCGTAAGGTCGAACGCGCGATGAAGGACGCGCTGAAGAACGACCGCGCGCGCATCCAGGTCGGCCGCATCTCGGGCTTTGGCCTGATGGAGATGAGCCGCCAGCGCCTGCGCACCGGCGTGCTCGAAGCCTCGACGCGTCCGTGCCCGCATTGCGAAGGCACCGGCCTCGTCCGCACCGCCTCGTCGGCGGGCCTCAGCGCCCTGCGCCTGATCGAAGAGGAAGCCGCACGCGGCAAGGGCAACAAGATCACCCTGCGCGCGAGCCAGGAAGCGACCTTCTACCTCCTCAACGAAAAGCGCCGCGAACTGCGCGAGATCGAGGAGCTTTACGGCGTCACGGTCGAAATCCTGCCCGACGGCGAGACCGAGGGTGCGCGTATGGCGGTCGAGGTCAGCGGCCCGCCGCCGATCGCACGCCGCAGCTTTGCCCCGATCGCGCCGATCGAGGATGACGACGACGACGATTATCCCGAGGACGAGGAAGAAGAGGCCGAAGAAGAGGCCGCCGAAGAGCGTCCGGCGCGTTCGCGCGATCGCGAAGAAGGCGCACGCGAGCGCGACGAAGGCGAAGGTGACGGCGAGGGCCGCAAGCGCCGCCGCCGCCGCCGCCGTGGCCGCCGCGGCCGCCGCGACGAGGAAGGCAATGAAATCGCTGAAAACGGCGAAGGCGGCGAGGATCGCGGTGGCGATACCGCTGACGCCGAAGACGGCGAAGCTGCGCCGGTCGAAGCCGTCGAGGCTGCGCCCGAGGCGGACGCCGAGGAAGCCGAAGCCAAGCCGCGCCGCCGCCGTGGTGGACGTGGCCGCAAGAAGGTCGATGCGGTCGATGGCGCGGACGAGGCAGCTGTCGAAGCCGAAGCCGCTCCGGTAGAGGTAGTCGAAGCCGCCGAACCGGTCGCCGAAGAAGCGCCGGCCGCCGAGGAAAAGCCGAAGCGCAAGCGCGCGCCGCGCAAGACCAAGGCCGCTGCGGCTGCCGAGGCCGAGGCCGCGGAAGCTGGCGAAGCACTTGTGGAAGCCGTCGAGGCCGCTCCCGCTGTCGAAGCCGCTCCTGAACCGGAAGCCGAGCCGGCAAAGCCCGCGCCGAAAAAGCGCGCGAGCCGCGCCAAGAAGGCGGTCGCCGCCGAAGCCGCACCCGAAGCTACGCGCGAGGCCGAGCCGGTCGCCGCGAATGGCGACGAAGACGGCGAAGGCCCCGATGGCGAACCGCGCCGCGGCTGGTGGCAGCGCACATTTGGCAATTGATCGGCAATTGAGCTGATGCTTGCCCCCGCGCGCCCGAATCCTGGCGGAGCCACACCGGCTTCAGTTGAGGTTCAGGCGCGCGGGGCAAGAAGCCCGGCAATGACCCCGTCAATTGCCTATCGGGCGGGCGCCCGGCGTCCCCTGTTCCGTATCATACTGACATTGCTTGCGATGTTCGCCATCGCGGTGCGGCCGTCGATGGCGCAGTCGATCCTGCGCGACGCCGAAACCGAAGCGCTGTTCCAGGACATGATGGACCCGCTGCTCGTCGCCGCGGGACTCAAGCCCGGACAGGTGCGCGTCCATCTGCTCGGCGATCGCAGCATCAACGCCTTTGTCGCCGGCAGCCAGGACATCTATGTCTTCAGCGGGCTGATCGAGGCCGCCGACAGCGCCGAAGAGGTACAGGGCGTGCTCGCGCACGAACTCGGCCACGTCATGGGTGGCCACGCGATCCGCGTCAACGAAGGCGCCAAGACCGCGACGGGCATATCGCTGCTCAGCCTGCTGCTCGGTGCCGCGGCGATTGCCGCGGGCGGCGGCGAGGCCGGCATGGGCATCATGATGGCGGGCCAGCAGGCCGCGCTCGGCAAGTTCCTCGCGTTCAGCCGCGTCCAGGAATCGACCGCCGACGCCGCGGGCGCCCAATATCTGTCGAAAGCCGGGATCAGCGGCCGTGGCAGCCTCGCCTTCTTCAAGAAATTGCAGAACCTCGAGTTCCGTTACGGTATCAAGCAGGACGACGATCAGGCCTATGGCCGGACACACCCGATGTCGGGCGATCGCATCCAGACGCTGCGCGAAGTCTATGTCATCGATCCGGCATGGGAAAAGCCCGCTGACGCGAAGATCGAGGCGCGCTTCCAGCGGATCAAGGCGAAACTTTCGGGCTATATGGCCGAGCCCGAGCGCACGCTGCGCAAATTCCCCGAAAGCAACACGACCATTCCGGCGCGCTATGCCCGCGCCTATGCCTGGCACAAGAGCGCCTATCCGCAAAAGGCGCTGACCGAGGTCGAGGGCCTGCTCGCGACCAACCCGAGCGATCCCTATTTCCTTGAGCTTGAGGGCCAGGTGCTGCTCGAATCGGGGCGGCCGAAGGACGCAATCCCGGCGCTGCGCAAGGCGGTGACCAACTCGCGGGCGCAGCCGCTGATCAGCGCGACGCTGGGCCATGCGCTGATCGCGACCGAAGACCCGGCGAATTATGCCGAAGCCGAAGAGGTGCTGAAGACCGCGGTCGCGCTCGACAACCAGAATCCGTTCGCCTGGTATCAGCTTGGAATCGTTTACGCGAACAAGGGCGATCAGGCGCGCGCCGCGCTCGCCTCGGCGGAACGTTATCAGTTGGAGGGTGGACAGTCGGGGCTCGCGCTGCGTAATGCCGACATGGCGATGCAGGGCTTGCCCCAGGGCTCGCCCGACTGGATCCGTGCACAGGATATTTCGCTGGTGGCTCGCGCCGAGGTGGAACGCGAGCGCAAACGGCGTTAGTTTCGGGTGAAGACAGGGGCGACGCGTCGCATTTCCGTGATGCTCGAGGGCGATAAGTGACCGACAAGAAAGACGATTATTACCAGCCGTGGTTACGCGACCCCGCGCCGACGCCGACAGGCGGCGCGCCTGCGCATGACGAAGGATTGGCCAAGCCGAAGGAAGAGCCGCCGGTCGGCATCGATCTGGCGCGATACAGCGCCCCCGAAAAGCCGCGCGATCCGCTGGTAAAACCCGAAGCGATCAAGGCGGGCGCCGCAAATCTATGGGACCGCATACGCGACGGTGCCGAGGCCTTTGCCGACTGGACGATCCGCGTCGGCGACCGCGCCGACATTCCCGCGCGCGTCGAAGCGATGGAAATCCCGCGCCGTTCGCGCGAATTGGCCGCGAAGACCGGTGCTGTCACTGCGCGCGCCGCCCGCGCGGCCGGACGCGGGTCGGCGCAAGCCGGCCGCGCCGCCGCGAAGGCGAGCGGCGAAGCGTGGGACAAGATGGCGCTCGGCGACAAGGTCGCCAAGCTGTCGAGCGAAGCCGGACGCGGGATCGGCGAAGTCGCGGGCAAGACCAAGGCGGGCGTCGTCGACATCGCCAAGGCGAGCGGCGAAAGCCTTCGCGACGGCATCGGCGATGCCGCAAGCAAGCTGCGCCCCGCCCCGCGCGAGGAACTCGCGCCGCCGCCCTCGGGGCTCGAACAATTGCTCGCGCGCGAGGAAGCCGCCGCCGCGCAGGCGAGCGCGCCCGCAGCGCCTGACCTGCCGCTGTTCGCCGGCGACACTGCGATTCCGGCTGTCTCGAAACCCGCGCCGGCGACCACGGCGCATGCGATGGACGGCGACGATCGCTCGCCGATCGCCCAGCCGGCAAAAAAAGCCGCAACGACCAAAGCGATGTCGGCGCAGCGCCTGCCGCAGGTGAAGGGGATGGGGATGGGGATGGACGGCGTTTCGACACGCTTTTGGGGTCTGGCGCTCGGCGGCATATTATTGCTCGCCATGGTGTTCTGGCTCGGCGGCCGCTTCGGCGGCGGGATGAGCAAGAGCGAGGTCGAGACGATCGTCGCCGATTATATCAAGGCGAACCCGCAGATCATTCCCGAGGCGCTCGAAGCGCAGCGCAATGGCGAAATCGCCAAGGCCATCGACGCGATCCGCCCCGCGCTTGAAAAACCCTATGCCGGTGCGTGGGCGGGCAATGCCGACGGCGATGTCACCTTGGTCGTGTTCACCGACTATGCGTGCGGTTTCTGCCGCGCGAGCGTGCCCGACGTCGACCGGCTGATCCGCGAAGACAAGCGCCTGAAAGTCGTGTTCCGCGAACTGCCGATCATCGCGCCGCAAAGCCGCGACGCCGCGATCATGGCGCTCGCCGCGGCGCGGCAGGGCAAATATGACGCCTTCCACCACGCTATGTTCGCGAGCGGATCGCTCGACAAGGCAGGCATTGCCGCTGCCGCCGCGAAGGTCGGCGTCGTCACCGACGGCACCGCCGATGCGACCGCGAACGAGGCGCTGTTCCAGCGCGAACTCGACAGCAACCTCGCGATCGCGACCCAGCTGCAGCTGAACGCGACCCCGACGTGGATCGTCGGCAACCAGCTGTTCCAGGGGCAGATCGGTTATGACGGGTTGAAACAGGCTGTCGCCAAGGCCCGCGCGGCGAAAAGCTGAGGCCGGGGCGTTTGGCAACCGTCACGCTCGATCAGGCGCTGGCCAACGCCCGGCAGCTTCTGAGCGGACAGCCCGGCGCCGCGCTCGCGCAGGCGCAGGCGATCATCGACGAGGTGCCGACATCGGCGGCCGCGCACCGCCTCGCCGCCCATGCTCTTCGCGCGCTGAACCGCGAGGCTGAGGCGCAGGCCGCGTCGCTCGCCGCGGTCGGCGCGACGATCCATGACGAAGCGATGGTCGATGCCGCGCTCGCGCTCGCCGAGGACCGGCTGCCCGATGCCGAGGGCGCGCTGCGCCAGCGGCTGCGCGAGGATGCGACCGACGTCGCGGCGATCCGCATGCTCGCCGAGGTCGCGGGGCGGATCGGGCGCTATGAGGACGCCGAAAAATTGCTGTCCCGCGCGCTGCAACTCGCGCCGGGTTTCGGCGCCGCGCGCGCCAATCTCGCGACCGTCTATTACAAACAGAACCGCTTTGCCGAAGCGGCCGAGACGCTCGATGCGGTGCTCGGCGACGATCCCGACAATCCGGCGCATGCGAACCTCCGCGCCGCAGCGCTCGGCCGCATCGGCGGGTATGACGAAGCGCTCGCGCTTTACGAAGAACTGACGCGCCGTTTCCCCGATCACGCCAAGCTGTGGATGAGCCATGGCCATCTGCTCAAGACCGTCGGGCGGCAGCATGACAGCATCACCGCCTATCGCCGCGCGCTCGCCGCCGACCCCGGGCTCGGAGAAATCTGGTGGAGCCTCGCCAACCTCAAGACGATCCGTTTCGATGCGGACGATCGTGCGGCGATGGAAGCGGCGCTGGTTGCCGCCGAGCCCGACGCCGAGGCGCGCGCCGACGACCGCCTCCACCTGCATTTCGCGCTCGGCAAGGCGTATGACGATGTCGCCGAGCACGAACCCGCGTTCCGCCACTATGCCGCGGGCAACGCCATTCGCGCCGGTCAGCTCGGCTATCGCGCCGCCGAAACGACCGCCGCGGTTGACGCGATGATCGCCGCCTTTACGTCCGAATTCTTCGCGTCGCGCGCCGACGCGGGAGACGCCACGCCCGATCCGATCTTCATCCTCGGCATGCCGCGCGCCGGGTCGACGCTGATCGAACAGATTCTGGCGAGCCATTCGGCGATCGAGGGGACGATGGAGCTGCCCGACATTCCCGCGCTCGCGCTCGGCCTCGGCCGCGATATGCACGACGATGGGCGGCGCTGGATCGAAGCGCTGGCGGAAACGCCCACTGAACAGCTTGCCGAACTGGGTGCGGCCTTTCTTCAACGCACCGCGATCCAGCGCAAGACCGACAAGCCCTTCTACATCGACAAGCTGCCGAACAACTGGCTCTACACCGCCTTCATCCGCCTGATCCTGCCGAATGCGAAGATCATCGACGCGCGGCGCCACCCGCTCGACTGCTGTTTTTCGAACTTTCGCCAGCATTATGCGAAGGGACAGGCGTTCAGCTACGGCCTCGCCGACATAGGTGGCTATTACCGCGACTATGTGCGGCTGATGTCGCATATCGATCGCGTGCAGCCGGGACGCGTTCACCGCGTGATCCACGAGGCCTTGCTCGACGATCCCGAAGCCGAAGTGCGCGCGCTGCTCGCCTTTCTGGGCCAGCCGTTCGAGGAGGCCTGTTTGACCTTCCATGCCAACGCGCGCGCGGTGCGCACCGCGTCGAGCGAACAGGTGCGCCGGCCGATCAATCGCGACGGCGTCGACCAGTGGCGGCCCTATGACATATGGCTCGATCCGCTGAAACAGACACTTGGCCCGGCTCTCGGCGCTTATCCAGCGATTCCGGTCGATTTCCGCTAGGCGCCGCGCGACAAAACGTTGCCTTTGAGCAACAGCAGACGACATTTTCGACCAACCATTGCAGCGCCGGGACAACAGGACTTGCGCTTGCGCTGCACTGCGTCATGCTCCGTCATATAGCTGTCATTTGAGGGGGGTCTCATGCGCAAATTCAATGCAGTATTGGCAAAAGGCGGCGCGATGCTGCTGGGCACCACGATCCTGTGCACTTCGGGAACGGCGCTGGCACAGCAGAACAATACCGACGACGATCGCGACATCGTCGTCACCGCGTCGAAGCGCGAAGAAAATCTGCAGGACGTTCCGCTGGCGATCACCGCGATCGGAACCGAGCGGCTCGACGAGTTGCAGGTCAAGGAATTCCAGGACGTCGTCAAATTCCTGCCGTCGGTAACGATCCAGACGCTCGCGCCGGGGTTCAGCCAGGTCTATTTCCGCGGCGTCGCCTCGGGCGAGAACGCCAATCACTCGACCTCGCTGCCCACCGTCGGCACCTATCTCGATGAAATGCCGATCACGACCATCCAGGGCGCGCTCGACATCCACGCCTATGACTTCGCGCGCGTCGAGGCGCTCGCGGGACCGCAGGGCACGCTCTACGGCGCGAGCTCGATGGCGGGCACGATCAAGCTGGTCACCAACAAGCCCGACACGAGCGGCACCTATGGTTCGGTGGGCCTCGAACTCAACAGCGTGACGCGTGGCGGCATCGGCGGGGTTGCCGAGGGCTTCATCAACGCGCGGCTCAGCGACCGCGCGGCGCTGCGCCTCGTCGGCTGGTACCGCCACGATGCGGGTTACATCGACAATATCGCCGGCACCCGCGTCTATCCGATCAGCCAGAACACCGACACCGACGGCGACGGCGAGAATGACACGGTCATCAACCTGCCCGGCGACGACATCACGCAGAACAACGCCGACCTGGTCGAGAAGGATTATAACACCGTCGACACCTATGGCGGCCGCCTCGCGCTCGGCATCGAACTCGACGACGACTGGACGATCCGCCCGACTTTAATGGGGCAGATCCAGAAAGCGAACGGCAGCTTTGCGCAGGAACGCTCGTCGGCGGTGACGCGCAGCCTGCAGACGGTGCAGTACAACCCCGAACGCAGCGACGACAAATGGATCCAGGCGGCGCTGACGATCGAAGGCAAGATCGGCAATTGGGACCTGACGGTCACCGGTGGGCACCTCCGCCGCAAGACGCTGACCGACAGCGACTATTCGGACTATGCCTATTTCTATGACGCGCTCTTTGGCTCGGCGGTCTATCTTTACGACAATGCCGGCGACCAGATCAGCCCCAACCAATATATTCAGGGCATCGATCGCTATCGCCGGAATTTTGGCGAAATCCGTGTCGCCTCGCCCGCCGACGCGCGCGTCCGGTTTATCGGCGGGCTGTTCTACCAGCGCCAGTCGCACAATATCGAACAGAATTACATCATCGACGGCCTGTCCGACGATCTGCAGGTGCCGGGCACCAACGACGATATCTGGTTCACCAAGCAGCTGCGCGTCGACCGCGATTACGCGGCGTTCGGCGAACTCAGCTTCGACATCACCGACAAGCTGACGCTGACCGGCGGCGGCCGCCTCTACAAGTTCGACAACAGCCTTGTCGGCTTCTTCGGCTATAACAACCCCGGCTTCAGCAGCAATCCGGTCTATGCGTGCCAGGGCCCGGCGATCGTCGACGGGTCGCCGTGCACCAACCTCGACAAACGGACGAAGAAGACCGACTTCATCCACAAGCTGAACCTGACCTACAAGTTCACCGACGATGTGATGATGTATGCGACCTGGTCGCGCGGCTTCCGTCCGGGCGGGATCAACCGGCGCGGTTCGCTGCCGCCTTATGGTTCCGACACGCTCGACAATTATGAGCTGGGGTGGAAAACCAGCTTTGGCCCGGTTCGCTTCAACGGCGCCGTCTATCAGGAGGATTGGAAGAACATCCAGCTCTCCTTCCTCGGCGCCAATGGCCTCAGCGAAGTCCGCAACGCCGGCATCGCGCGCATCCGCGGGATCGAGGCCGATCTCAGCTATCGTTCGGGCGGCTTCTCGCTCGGCGCGGGAGCCAGCTATAACGACGCAACGATCCGCCGCGATTTCTGCGCGATCGCTAATGCCGATTTCGACTGCACAACGCCCGGCAACGACCTGCTTGCCCCGTCAGGTTCGCGCCTGCCGGTCACCGCGAAATTCAAGGGCAATGCCGTCGCGCGTTATGAATTTCCGATCAGCGGCCTCGACGGCCATGTCCAGTTCGCGGTCAACCATATCGGCAAAAGGCGGTCCGACCTTCGCACGCTGGAAAATGACATCGTCGGCGATTTCAAGGCCTATACGACCGCCGATTTCAGCATCGGCGTGAAGGGCGAGGGCTGGGATGCCGAATTGTTCGCGACCAACCTGTTCGACAGCCGCGGCGTTATCAACAGTGCGGTCCAGTGCGGCGAGACGGTTTGCGGCGATGCCGACGGCGTCACGCCAAATGGCGGCGTCTTCTATGACAATGTCATCCGGCCGCGCCTGATCGGGATCAAGGTCAGCAAGGATTTCTGACCGGGTGACCCATATGCCAACCCACAGCGAAAGGCCGGGCCAAAAGCTCGGCCTTTTGATGTGCATCGCACTCGGCATGGGCAATATGATCGGGTCGGGGGTGTTCCTGCTCCCGCGCGATCTCGCACCCTTGGGTTGGAATGCTGTTATCGGCTGGGGCGTGTCGATCGCCGGCACCCTGTGCCTTGCGGTGGTCTTCGCGCGCCTTGCCAAACGGCTACCCGAAGGCTGCGCCGCCTTTACCTACGCCGCCTCGGCGTTTGGGCCCGGGACGGGCTTCATCGTCGCGTGGAGTTACTGGATCAGCTGCTGGACCGTTGTGGCGACGCTTGCAGTCGCCGCGATCAGCAACATGTCGATCCTCATGCCCTGGCTCGGCGAGAAAGGCGCGGCGCCGGCGTGGATCGCGATCGACTGCATCTGGTTCTTCACGCTCGTCAACCTTGCTGGCGTGCGCCGCGCGGGCGGCGCGCAGCTGCTGACGCTCGGGCTCAAGCTGATCCCCGTGATCGGCGCCGTATTCGTCGGCGTCTGGGCGCTCGGCACCGGCGCGGCACCGCCGCCGACGATGGCGGGCACCGAGCCGATCAGCCTTTCGGGCGTCAGTTCGGCGGCAACGCTGACCCTCTTCGCGCTGCTCGGCTTCGAAAGCGCCTGCGTCGTCAGCGACCGCGTCAAGGACCCCGAACGCACGATCCCGCGCGCGACCGTCATCGCCGCCGCAGCAACCGGGCTGCTCTATCTGCTGTCGTGCACGACAGTGACGCTGATGGTGCCCGTCGACGAACTGCATCAATCGAACGCCGCCTATGCGACCTTCTTTTCGCGGCTGGTCAGCCCCGAGGCGGGGCAGGTCGTCGCGCTGTTCGCCGCAATCGCCGCGCTCGGCGCGCTCAACGGCTTCGTGCTGCTACAGGGCGACATTCCGCGCGACCTTGCGCACCGGGGTCTGCTGCCGCAGGCGTTTGCGCGCGACAACAAGTTCGCTTCGCCGTGGATCACCCAACTCGTGTCGAGCGGGCTCGCGAGCATCATCGTCTACGCCAATTATTCGCGCGGGCTCGCCGACCTGTTCGCGTTCATGGTCAAGGTCACGACCTCGACCGCGATCATTCTCTATATCGTCGGCGCCGCCGCAGCGTTCTGGCTCGAACGCCGCGGCGCGATCAGGATGTCGACGGGCTTCGCCGCCGCGACGATCGTCGGCTTCCTCTACAGCGCCTGGGCCTTTTACGGCGCCGGGCTCGAAGCAAGCCTGTGGAGCCTAGTGATGACCGCCGCAGGCCTGCCGATCTATTTCCTCATGCGGCGCTCAGCGCCCCCCTCAACGCCATTTGGGCGCGAAGAAGCCCCGGTCGCGTAGGATCACCTGCGCGGCATTATGCCCCGGCGCGCCGGTGACGCCGCCGCCGGGATGCGTGCCTGCTCCGCACATATAGAGGCCCTTGAGCGGCCCGCGATAGGCGCCGTTGCCGAGCACCGGGCGCGCCGACCACAGCTGGTCGAGGCTCATATTGCCGTGCATGATATCGCCGCCGACGAGGCCGAATTTGCGTTCGAGGCCCTTGGGGCTGAGGATCTGGCGCCCGACGATCGAAGCGCGGAAGCCGGGGGCGTGCGCCTCGACGGTGTCGATGATCGTATCGGCCGCCTTGCCTTCCTCGGCGTCCCAGTCGCGGCCGCCCGGCAACTCGGGCGCGAATTGCTGGCAGAACAGGCTCGCAACATGCTGGCCCGGGGGCGCGAGGCTGTCGTCGACGGTCGAAGGGATGAGCATTTCGACGATCGGCTTTTTCGACCAGCCATGTTCCTTCGCGTCCAGGAACGCTTTGTCCATATAGTCGAGCGTCGGGGCGATGATGATCCCCGACTGGTGATGCTCGCCGGGTTCGGGGAGGCAGGTGAAGCGCGGCAGTTCACTGAGCGCTACATTCATGCGGAAAGTGCCGCTACCCGCCTTGAACGCCTTTATGCGGCGGCGGAATTCGGGGGCGATATCGCCTTCGTCGAACATCCGTTCGTAAAGCAGCTTCGGCCCGACATTGGCGATCACGCGCGCCGCAGCGATTTCCTCGCCGCCGACCAGCTTGACCCCGACCGCCTTGCCGCCGTCGACGAGAACCTTGTCGACCGGGCTTTCGAGGCTGATCTCGACGCCGAGTTGGGTGCAGACCTTGGCCATCATCTGCGTGATCGCGCCCATGCCGCCGACGCTGTGGCCCCACGCGCCCTTCTTGCCGTTCACCTCGCCGAAGACGTGATGGAGCAGGACATAGGCGCTGCCCGGCGTGTCGGGGCTGGCGTAGTTGCCGACCACCGCGTCGAAACCGAAGGCGGCCTTGACCGCCTCGCTTTCGAACCAGCTGTCGAGGAAGGTGCGCGCCGACTTGGTGAAGAGTTCGAGCACGTCGCGCTGCTGCGACAGGCTGAGCATGGTCAGGCCGCGCCCCTGCCGCGCCGCGTCGAGCAAAGTCTTGAAGCCGTCGCCGACATTAGGCGGCGATTTCAATGCGAGGTCGCGGAGCACGTCGGCGACACCCTCGAGCATGTCATAATATTCGGGCAGGCACGCGGCGTCGTGCGCCGAGAAGCGGGCGAATTCCTTTTGCGTGCGTTCGAGCCCGCCGCCGAGTTTCAGATAGCCGCCATCCTCCTGCGGCAGGAAGTTGCTGATCGGCCGCTCGATCACGCGATAGCCATGATCGGCGAGCTTCATATCGGCGATAACCTTCGGCTGGAGCAGGCTGACCGTGTAGCTCGCGACCGAATTCCTAAATCCCGGCGCAAATTCCTCGGTCACCGCAGCGCCGCCGACGACGTCGCGCGCTTCGACGATGCGAACCTTCAGCCCCGCCTTGGCGAGATAGAAGGCGCAGACGAGGCCGTTGTGGCCGGCGCCGATAATCAGGGCGTCATAGGCTTTGGTCATTGAAACTCTTTCGCAAGCGGGGATTGAACATGTTGACGGCCGAAACCGAGGCCGAGGACGCGGCCCGGGATGCGGCGCAGCAGCGGAACGCGGTCGAGCAGGCGGACGGCGAAGGGCACGCGCGTAATCTCGCCACGCAGCATCGGTTCTATGACGCGCTGGTGCGCGAAGCGCTGGATCGCCTGCATGCGCGTCGTCGGCGTCCAGCGGCGGTCCTGTACCTTGGCGAGCAGCGGATCAGGGTCGGCGCCAGCCGCAAGCGGCGCGGCGAGGATGTTCGCGGCGGCGACGGCATCCTGCACCGCGAGATTGATCCCGACGCCGCCGACGGGCGACATGGCGTGCGCGGCGTCGCCGATCGCGAGCAGGCCGGGGCGCGACCAGCGCGTCAGCCGGTCGAGCGCGACGGTGAGCAGTTTGACATCGTCGAAGCTGTGGATCGCGTCGATCCCGGCGGCGAGACCGGGAGCGATTGCGACGATCTTGTCGCGAAACGCTGCGATCCCGCGCGCTTCGATCGGCGCGAAGCCGCCCTTTTCGATGATCTGTGCGCATTGCCAATAATCGCCGCGCGGAATCGCGACGACCATGCCGCCCTTGTCGATCGTGCCGAGCGCGACTTCGGACATGTTCATGCCCGCGGGGACGGGGATGCGGAACCAGAGGACGTCCATCGGCGCGCCCAGATCCTCGAGCGGCAGCTCGGCGGCGTCGCGGAGCACCGAGCGGCGTCCGTCGGCGGCGATGACGAGGCGCGCGGGCAAGGTCTCGCCGCTCGCGAGCGTCACACCGCCGACACGACCGGTGGCGTCATAGGTCAGCCCGGTCGCCTCGGTCGACATGCGCAGATCGAAAGTCGGATATTTCCGGCCCTGCCCGGCGATAAAGTCGAGCAGATCCCATTGCGGCATCATCGCAACGAAGCGCGCCGCAACGGGCAGGTGCTTCATCGTCGCGATCACATATTGTCCGCCGAGCAGGTTCAGCGTCATCGTGTCGATCGCCGCGTGGGGTTCTTTGAGCAGCTCTTCGAGCAGCCCGATCTCGTTGAACAGTTCGAGCGTCGAGGGGTGCACGGTGTCGCCGCGGAAATCGCGGAGGAAGTCGGCGTGTTTTTCGAGGACGGTGACGGGCACGCCCGCGCGCGCAAGCAACAGGCCCGCGACCATGCCGGCGGGGCCGCCGCCGACGATGATGACCGGATCGCTCATACTCCCCTCCTCCCGTGCGTTGTGACTAGCGGCTCCACCCCGGCGGCGGCGCATGCTCCTGCCGCGCTTCGGGGATCAGATCACGCATCCGCGAACAGAAATGCTTGAGGCAGACTTCCTTGTCGCTGAGCGGCCCCATGGTGAAGCTTTTCGACGCCATGCCTTGCTGGACGCGGGTGATCAGTTCGGTGTCCTCGGCGTTGACCTGCCGATTGATGCGCCAGTTGAGGTAGCGGGCGGCCTTCATTTCGCGGCGCTCATCGGACAGGACATAGCTGATTTCGCGGATCAGGCATGTCGTCGGCCCCGTCGGCAGCCACTGCATGAAATCGACCTGGTCGGGATAGATGTCGAAGGCGACATTGGGCCAGAGCTTGAAATAGAGCCAGTGGCGCTGGTTCGCTTGCGGAAGATGCGGCACCGGGGGCAGCAGCCGTTGGTACATGCGTTCGGACCAGTTGACCGACGGCCGGTCGATCAGGTCGCCCCACATGCGGTCGACGTTGTCCTCGGCCTCGACGCCATAGCTTTTGCCGAACAGGCGCGTGAGGCCGGGATGCGCGACGGGGATGTGGAGGCCGTCCGAATAATTGTCGCCGACATTCTTCCAGTTCACGTCGCGCGGACGCAGCGTCACGCGGCCGAGCGCGCCGAGTTCCTCGAAGCGATAGGGGGCGACCTGCGCCTCATAGGGCGCCATCATGCTCGCAACCGACGGGCCGCCATCATCCTCGAGCCGCACGAACCAGAAGCCGCGCCATTGCTCGAGGCCGACGGGAACGAGCCCCGCCTTGCCTTTGTCGAGCGTCGGGTAGCTCGCGCTATCGGGCACGCCGGTCAGCCGGCCGTCGAGTTCATAGGTCCACGCGTGATAGGGGCAGACGAGTTTCTTCGCGCAGCCGACCGCACCGTCGACGAGGCGCGAACCGCGATGGCGGCACACATTGGTGAAGGCACGCACATCGCGGTCGGTGCCGCGCACCAGAATCACGCTCTCACCGCAATAGTCGATGCTGTGCCAGTCGCCGACGTTCGGGATGTCGCTGTCGTGGCAGACGACCTGCCAGCTGGGGCGGAAGATGCGTTCCATTTCAGCGGCATGGAAATCGGGATCGCTATAGGTCCAGGCGGGCAGCGACCAGCCGTCGAGCGGGTCGAGATTCGAATCGCGAAGGGGTGCAGTTGCCATGTCTCGTTCCTTGTTGTACATATGTATAACAAGATGACCGCCGTTCGCCAAGCCTTTACGCGCGAAAGCGCCGACGCCCGCCGGGCCGATTTGATCGAGGCGACCGCGGCCGTGCTCGCCGAGCAGGGGCTGGCGGGGACGAATGTTCGCGCGATCTGTGCGAAGGCTGGCGTGTCGCCGGGGCTGCTGCGGCATTATTTCGGCGGCATCGACGATCTGGTGGCGGCAACCTACGAAGCGACGAGCGACCGCATGGACGCGATTTTCTTCGCTGCGGTAGATGGCGCGGGTTCCAATCCCCGCGCGCGCCTCAACGCCTATCTGACCGCCAGCTTTCGCGCTCCCGTGACAGATCCCGAACTGCTTGGCGCATGGACCGCCTTTTGGGCACTCGCGCGCAGCGATGCGCGCATGGCGGCAATCCATGCCACAAGTTACGCGGGGTATCGCGAGCGGCTCGGCGAATTGCTGGTCGCGTGCGGTGCGGCCGACGCCGAGCGGCTGGCGATCATGCTGACCGCGATGGTCGACGGGTTGTGGCTCGAACTGTCGCTCGACGCCGAAAGCTTCGGCGCCGAGGCGGCAGTGCAGATGGTCGAGCGCGCGGTGAAGGCGCTCGTCTGACGCTTATTTCGACAAATCGCGCAGCAGGCTGTCCCAATGCGCGAGCGCGGGGGCGATCGCATCGACGGGAACGCGCTCGTTGAGGCCGTGGGCGTAGCTGTCGCTCGCTTTGGAGAAGAGGCCCGCGACGCCATAGCTCGGTACGCCCTGGATGCGGAAATGATAGCTGTCGGTCGCGCCCGCGCTCATCGACGGGATGATCGGCAGGCCCGGGGCGCGCGCATGAACCGCCTTCGTCACCGCCGCGACGACGTCGGGGCGCAGCGGCGAGGCGTCGCTCGCGCTCGCGTCGGGATCGGTGTTCACCTTGACCGCGGGGTCGGCGATGACCTTTTCGAGCTCGGCGCGCACCGTTTCGACCGGGACGCCTGGGAAGATGCGGCAGTTGATGTTCGCGGTGGCGCGCTGGGGCAGCGCATTTTCGGCATGTCCGCCCTTGGTCAGCGTGGGTACGCAGGTGGTGCCGATCTGGCCGACATATTCGGGGTCGGCGCGGATCGCGGCGATCGCCTTGGCGTCAGACGGGTTCGCCGCAAAGGCTTTCAGTGCCGCGCCTATATCTCCGCCGACCTGATCAGCGACGATCGGCATGCCGATCTTTGTCAGTTCGTTCTGCTGCGGCGTAAAGCGATAGGCGCCGACCTTGGCGAGCGCGTTCGACAGTTGGACGATCGCGTTCGTGCCCGACGGACGCGAGCTGTGCCCACCCGGATTGGTGACTTCCAACGTAAAGTCGGCATAGGTTTTTTCGCCCGCCTGCAGCCCGTAATATTTGGGCTTGCCGTCCTCGCCGATCAGCCCGCCGCCGCCGTCGCCGTTGAGCGCGAATTCGGCGCCCTTATATTTCGCGGCGAGCGCGCGCGTCGTCATCATCGAAGTTTCCTCGTCGCCCGAGAGCAAAAGGATGATCGAACGCTTCGGCTTGAAGCCATCTTTTTTGAGTTGCGCCATCGTCGCGACCATCATCGACACGTCGAACTTGTTATCCTCCGACCCGCGGCCGAAAATATAACCTTCCTCCTCGACGGGCACGAAGGGATCGCGCGTCCAGTCCTTCGGATCGGCCTCGACGACATCCATATGGCCGAGCAAGACGATCGGCTTGCCCTTCCCCGTTCCGGCGAGCGTTGCGGCAAAGGTTGCGGTCTCTCCGATCGGGGTGATGACGATATCGCTGTCGGCATAGCCCGCGGCCTTCAGCACGCTGGCATAATAGGCCGCGAGCTTGGGAACCTGGCCGCGCCCCTCGACCGTCGGGATCGCGATGCTGTCCTTCAGGATCTTTTTCGCCGTTTCGGTATCGGCGGGCTTGGCGTGGACGGGTGCGGCGGCCAGCAAGGCGGCGGCGAGGGCGAGCGGGCTGTATGACATGCGCATGGCGGCGGACTATGCCGCGTCCGCGCGGCTTCGCAAGAGGGCATCCGAAAACTGGTGATCGGGGCCCGGTCAGGCAGGCAGGATTTGCGCAAGGACACCGCCGGCGAGACGCGCGGTGGCGAGCAGGCGCGGCAGGTCGTGTCCGTTCCGCGCCTTGGCCGACAGCCCGGACATCGTCGTGGATACGAAATCGGTCAATTCGTCGGCGGCCTCGGGGTGGCGGGCCGCGATATAGTCGCGGATAAATTCCTCTGCACCAAGATTGAGCGCACGGGCGGCTTCGCGCGCGCCCTCGTCGTTGCAACGCGTGCCTTCGAGTACGAGACAGCCGCCCGCCGCGGGATCGGACGCATAGCGCCGCGCAGCCTCCTCCAGCATGGCGGCGAGGGCAGCGGCGACGGGGACATCGGGGCTCAGGATGTCGGCGAGCGGGATCGCTTCGGTCCCCGTCCAATGATCGAGCACGCGCTGATAAAGCCCCGCCTTGCTGCCAAAGGCGGCATAGAAGCTGGGCGGATTGATGCCGAGCGCGTCGGTGACGTCGGCGACGCTGACGGCGTCGTAGCCACGCGCGTGAAAGAGCTGCTGCGCCGTCGCGACCGCCACCTCGGGATCGAAGCGACGCGGACGACCGCGCGAACGGGATTTATTTGTAGTCACTGTTACAAAATACCTTGACGATGGCTTTCGCGATTTTATGTAGTGAGCCCTACATTAATAAGCAAGGAGTCTCCCAATGTCCGAATTCCATGGAAAATCCGTTCTCATCCTCGGCGGCAGCCGCGGGATCGGCGCGGCGATCGTGCGCCGCTTCGCATCCGACGGTGCGAAGGTCGTCTTTACCTATAATGGCTCGCGCGAGGCGGCCGAGCAGCTTGCGGCCGAGACCGGCACCAGCGCCGTGCCGACCGACAGCGGCGACCGCGACGCGGTGATCGCGCGGGTGCGCGAGAGCGGCCCGCTCGATGTGCTGGTCGTCAACGCCGGTTTCGCGCTGTTCGGAGACGCGCTCGATCTCGATCCCGACGACGTCGACCGGCTGATCCGCGTCAACGTCAACGCGCCCTATCATGCGTCGGTCGAGGCGGCGCGGCAGATGCCCGACGGTGGTCGCATCATCGTGATCGGGTCGGTCAATGGCGACCGTATGCCCATGCCCGGGCTGGCATCCTATGCGCTGACCAAATCGGCGCTGCAGGGCATGGCGCGCGGGCTGGCGCGCGATTTCGGTCCACGCGGAATCACGATCAATATCGTGCAACCCGGTCCGATCGATACCGATGCGAACCCCGAGGACGGCCCGATGCGCGAGCTGATGCACAGCTTCATGGCGATCAAGCGTCATGGCCGCCCCGAAGAGGTCGCGGGCATGGTGGCATGGCTGGCGGGTCCCGAGGCGGGCTTCGTCACCGGCGCGATGCATACGATCGACGGCGCGTTCGGCGCCTGACGATCAGCCGGGGGCGGCTTCGGCGCGTCCCCGGCCCTTCGGCGCGGGCGTTTTGGGTTTGTAGCGGCAGAGGTCGTCGACCGGGCAGCGCCAGCATTCGGGGGTGCGCGCCTTGCAGATATAGCGGCCGTGGAGGATCAGCCAATGATGCGCGCCGACGCGAAACGGTGCGGGGGTGTTCTTTTCGAGCTGCTTTTCGACCGCGAGCACGGTCTTTCCCGGCGCGAGCCCGGTGCGGTTGCCGACGCGGAAGATATGCGTGTCGACCGCGAAGGTTTCCGCCCCGAAGGCGCAGTTCATCACGACATTGGCGGTCTTGCGTCCGACGCCCGGCAGTTCGACGAGCGTGTCGCGGTCGGCGGGCACCTCGCCGCCGAAATCGCGGACGAGGATCTCGGAGAGCGCGATGACATTCTTTGCCTTGCCGTTGAAAAGCCCGATCGTCTTGATGTGCTGCTTCAGCCCCTCTTCGCCGAGGTCGATCATCTGTTGCGGCGTTTTCACGTCCTGGAAAAGCAGCCGCGTCGCCTTGTTTACCCCGACGTCGGTCGCCTGCGCCGACAGCACGACCGCGACGAGCAATTGGTAGGTGTTGCCGAATTGCAGTTCGGTCTCGGGACTCGGGTTGAGCTCGGCGAGGCGGCGGTAAAATTCGAAGATGTCGGCCTTCTTCATGGCCGTTACGACAGCCCCAGCACCTGCGGCATCGTATAACGTTCGGGCTTCTGATGGATCAGCCACAGCGCCGCGCGCACCGCGCCGCGCGCGAAGATCATGCGGTTTTCGGCACGGTGCGACAGCGTGATCATTTCTTCGGCGCCTGCGAAGATCACGTCATGGTCGCCCGCGACGGTGCCGCCGCGCAGGCTCGCGAAGCCGATCTTGCCGCGCCCGCGTGCACCGGTCATGCCGTCGCGGCCGCGTTCGGAGCTTGTGTCGAGGCTGATCCCGCGCCCTTCGGCCGCCGCCTCCCCCAGCAGCAACGCGGTGCCGCTCGGCGCGTCGACCTTCATGCGGTGGTGCATTTCGAGGATCTCGATGTCCCAGTCGGAATCGAGCCGCGTCGCGGCCTCACGCACCAGATGCGCGAGCAGGGTGACGCCGAGCGAGGTGTTGCCGGTCTGCAGCACCGCGATATCCTTTGCGGCGTCGTCGATCAGATAGTGATGGCGTTCCTCGAGCCCGGTCGTGCCGATAACGATCGGCGTTTTCGCGGCGACACAGGCGTCGAGCGTCGCCTCGAGCGCGACGGGTGAGGAGAAATCGACGAGGACGTCGGCGTCGCTGGCAAGTCTCAGGACGTTGCCGCCCTTGTCGACGCCGATGTGCTGCTGCCCCGCTTCGGATATGGCGGCGGCGAGCGCGACGCCCATCCGTCCTTCGCTGCCGATAATGCCGATGCTGGTCATGCGCGTCCCTATCTTCGTTCGTCCCGAGCTTGTCGAAGGACCGACTTTCCCTTTACGGTCAAAGTCGAAGAAGAACAGCCCTTCGACAAGCTGAGGGCGAGCGGGAAATTTATGTGGCCGACATCAAAAATATCGTGATCCTGACGGGCGCCGGCGTTTCGGCCGAAAGCGGCATCGACACGTTTCGCGACGGGGGTGGATTGTGGGAACAGCACCGCGTCGAGGACGTCGCGACCCCCGAAGCCTTTGCCCGCGATCCCGACCTTGTGCTGCGCTTTTACGACATGCGGCGCGAGGCGATCCAGACCAAGGTGCCGAACGCCGCGCATGACGCGCTCGCGCGGCTCGACGCCGCATGGCCGGGCGAGCTGCTGATCGTCACGCAGAATGTCGACGATCTCCACGAACGGGCGGGCGCCAAACGGCTGATCCATATGCATGGCGAGCATCTGAACGCCTGGTGCACCGGGTGCGACACGCGGGCGCCGTGGACCGGACCGCTGCTCGACCGGCCGGCATGCCCGGCGTGCGGCGTCGCGGGGCTGCTCCGCCCCGACATCGTATGGTTCGGCGAAATGCCGTACCGGATGGAGGACATCTATCACGCGCTGAACCGCGCCGACCTGTTCGTGTCGATCGGCACGTCGGGTGCGGTCTATCCCGCTGCGGGGTTTGTGCGCGAGGCGCGCGCCGCGGGGGCGCGGACGCTCGAGCTCAATATGGAGCCGAGCCAGGGGTCGCATTGGTTCGACGAAGCGCGCCACGGACCGGCGGGGGTGTTGGTGCCTGCGTGGGTGGAGGAGATGTTAGCATGACCGAGGCTTTGGTGGGGCGCTGCCATTGCGGCGCAGTGTCGATCGCGGTGCCGACGCCGCCGCGCGAAGTGCCGCAGTGCAACTGCAGCCTGTGCATGGCGACCGGGTTCCTCGGCAGCTACTACAACCCGGCCGATGTCAGCATAAATGGCGGCGACGCGTGCGACGCCTATATCTGGGGCGACCGGATGATCGCGATCTGGCATTGCCGCACCTGCGGCGTCGGCACCCACTGGACCCCGCTTCCGGGAACCCGGCCCGACCGCATGTCGGTCAATATCCGCATGTTCCCGCCCGAGATCTGGGAGACGCTTCCCGTTCGCAGCGTCGATGGACGATCCTTCTAACGCCGCGCGGCGAAGAAGTCCCTAAGGAGCGCCGCCGCCTCGCCTTCCCCGATGCCATCGTAGATTTCGGGGCGGTGGTGAATCGTCGGCTGCGCGAAGGTGCGCGGGCCGTGGACGACCGCCCCGCCCTTTGGATCATCGGCGCCATAATAAAGCCGCGCGATTCGGGCATGCGCAATCGCACCCGCGCACATCGCGCAGGGTTCGAGCGTCACATAAAGGTCGCAGCCGTCGAGCCGTTCGTTGCCGAGCTTTGCCGCCGCAGCGCGAATCGCGACGATTTCGGCGTGCGCAGTCGGGTCGTGTGATTCGCGCGGACGGTTGTGGCCCTCGGCAATAATCGCCCCGTCCTTGACGATCACCGCGCCGACGGGCACTTCGCCCCATTCTGCGGCGATGCGGGCCAAATCGAGCGCGCGGCGCATGGGTTCGGGGAGCGGGAATGAGGCCATAAAAGCGGCCTATGCGCTTGACGAATCTCCTGCAAGCCGATAAGCGCGCGCCTTTCCCGGCTCACTCCGGTTCTGTATTCCCCGTTTTACGGGAAGTGCGCGGACGCCGACCCGAAATTTTTTGACGAGGACGAAGACCATGTCGCGCATCTGCGAACTGACCGGCAAGGGCCGCCAGGTTGGCCACAATGTGAGCCACGCCAACAACAAGACCAAGCGCACCTTCCTGCCGAACCTGCAGAATGTGACGCTGCTGTCGGACGCGCTCGGCAAGGGCGTCAAGATGCGCGTGTCGACCCACGGCCTGCGCACGGTCGAGCATAATGGCGGTCTCGACAACTGGCTGCTGAAGGCCGGCGACGACCAGCTGTCGGCTTCGGCGCGCAAGGTGAAGAAGGAAGTCGCAAAGAAGCTGGCTGAAAAGGCCGCTTAAGCGCTTCTAAGTCGCTGAAACAAAAAGGCCGCCGGCTTACCGGGCGGCCTTTTTGCTGTCCGGCTTCTTTTTCGGCGGCAGGTTCACCAGCTCGAATTGCAGCAGCAGGCTGCGCTGCCAGACGTTGAAATTATCGTCGGCCACGAGCCACAGCCAGGTGCGCCCCTGCTCGACCGAAATCGCTGCGCCTTCATAGTTTTCGGCGAGCGCCGCCGGAACGCGGCCAATCGTCCGTGACCGCACGACAGCATCCTTTTTAATGTCTGCCGGGTCGACGATCGCGACGATCGTCGTGAAAACGGGCTCGAACCCCAGCCGCCGGTGCACCAGCAGGATGCACCCGTCGGGCAGCGCCGCGGCGTCGCTGACAAGACCCCGCCCCGCCGAATCATAGAAAAAGCGAATCGGCGGCTTTCCGGGCGCTGCCGGATCGCCCGCATAGATCAGCGCCTCGCGCCCCCGCGGATCGTCGTCGGCATCCTCCGAAAACACCACCGTCCGGCCATCGGCCAGCCGCGCCATCGCTTCGGGTCCGCGATTCGACGGCCAGCGCGGATCGGGCAATTTTCGACGCGATTCGATTTTTGAAAGATCGGCATTGAGCCGCCAGATCTGGTTGACCCCCTCGAGCGCAACCCAGCTCTTGCCGGTCGTCCGGTCGATAAACATCGCTTCGGTATCGGCCATCGTCTTGCGCGGCGGGCCCCCGTCGGGTGTCGGCAGCGCACGAATCCGGACATTCGAAACCACGCCATGCGCGTCGAGTGTCAGGCGCGTCCAATATCCGTTGTCGCCGATCAGCTGGAGGCGGTCCGGCCCCATCCATGCAAGCGCCGAAAAACCGCCGAACCGGCTGTGCGGGCTGATGAGGTGCCAGCCGCGGACGAACCGCATCGCGCCCGACGCCTCGGGCGCGAAGATGAGCGGCCGCGCCGTGGCGCTTTCGGTCCAATCGGTTTCGGCGAAGCGCATGGCCGTGCCGGGCACCGGACCCACGGCGATAAATATCAGGGCGGCGAAGAGCAAACGGCGCATCGCCGCGGGGTTAGGGCGGGGATGCGCGAAAGGAAAGCGGTTCGCCGCAGAAAGCTGAACATTAGCCAACAATGATGTTCAGGCTTGGCTCAAAGCGAATCGGGCAAAACATGATCATCGACAAAGCCCAGACGGGCCAAACGACGACGAAGGAGAACGACAATGAAAAAGATGGTGACCCTCTCGATCGCCGCCCTGATGTCCGCCGCGACGCTGGGCATGGCGGCTCCCGCCGCGGCGCAGAACGGCTATTACGACCGCGACGGCTATTCGAGCTACAATGTTCGCTACGACCGCGACGATCGCCGTTACGACCGCCGCGACTATCGCCGGGACAACCGCCGCGATTACCGCAACGATCGTCGCAATTATCGCAATGATCGCCGCAACTATCGCCAGTGCGACAACGGCACCGGCGGCACCGTGATCGGTGCAATTGCGGGCGGTCTTGCCGGTCACGAGATTGCCGGTCGCGGTGACCGCACGGTCGGCACGATCCTCGGCGGCGCCGTCGGTGCGATTGCCGGCCGCGCGATCGACAAGGGGAATGACGGCTGCCGTTAAGGGCAGTCCCGACCCCCAATAATTTGCTTTCCTCCTTGCCCCGTCCGGCCTCCGCCGGGCGGGGTTTTCTTTGTCCGAAGCGCGCCACCGGGGGGAGGACTTGCCAACATGGCGGGGGAGGCCTAGGTTCGGCGCCAAGTGCACGCCCGCGGTTTTGCGGGCGCGTGAGCAGAACAGGTTATACTAGCCATGCGGCAAATGGCAGCGCCATCAGGGCGACCGCCGCGGCCAGGTTCAAGAACGGGGCCGGCGGCGAAAGGACGAAACAAGGCGGGCGAATCGCGCCCGATGCCGATCACGCGGCCGCGCAGCTATGCCGCGATCGACCTTGGCACCAACAATTGCAGGCTGTTGATCGCGCGCCCGCAAAATGGCGAACTCGTCGTCATCGATGCGTTTTCGCGCATCGTCCGGCTGGGCGAGGGCCTGCACGGCAGCGGGAAAATCAGCGAGGCCGCGATGGACCGTACCGTCGCCGCGCTGTCGATCTGCGCCGACAAGCTGCGCCGCCGCCATGTCTCGCTGTCGCGCGCCGTCGCCACCGAGGCGTGTCGCCGCGCGACCAATGGCGAGGAACTCGCCAACCGCGTTCGGCGCGAAACGGGCATCGTGCTCGATATTATTTCGGCCGCCGAAGAAGCGCGGCTTGCGGTCCTTGGCTGCCATAATCTGATGGAACCTGGCGAGGGCCCGGCGTTGATCTTCGATATCGGCGGCGGCTCGACCGAGCTGATGCACGTCGATGTCTCCGACCATGACGTCAAGATCCACGACTGGATCAGCGTGCCATGGGGGGTCGTCTCGCTGACCGAACATGCCCCGCTTCCCGAAGACAGCCTCGCCGGGCGCCAGGCCGCCTATGCGCATATGCGCGAGGTGACGCGCACCGCCTTTGCCGCCTTCGCCGACCGCGCCGAGCAGTTTGCCGGACAGAAATTACGCCTGCTCGGCACCAGCGGCACTGTCACCACGCTCGCCAGCGTCTTTCTTGACCTGCCGCGCTACGACCGCCGCGCCGTCGACGGGCTGGTCGTGCCGTCCGACGCAATGCGCGACATCAGCCGCCGCCTCGCCGACGCGAGCATCGCCGACCGCGCCGAAATCGCCTGCATCGGCCGTGAGCGCGCCGACCTCGTCGTCGCCGGCTGCGCAATCCTCGAAAGCATCATCGACCTTTGGCCCGCTGCGCGCGTCGGCGTTGCCGACCGCGGCATCCGCGAGGGGATTTTGCGTTGCCTTGCGATGCAGGGCCGCGACATCCCCGTCACCCGCCGCGAGTATCGCAAATGAGCGGTGCCGGCGGCAAGGGCGGCAGCGGCCGCGGCGGCCTGCATGTGCGCGTCAAGACCGCGCGCAAACGCAGCGTCTCGTCGACGCGTTGGCTGCAACGCCAGCTCAACGATCCCTATGTCCGCCGCGCGCAGGCCGAGGGCTATCGTTCGCGCGCCGCGTACAAGCTGATCGAACTCGACGATAAATTCGGCTTCATCAAGAAGGCGCGCGCGGTCGTCGACCTCGGCATCACGCCGGGCGGCTGGTCACAGGTCGTGCGCAAGGCGAACCCGCGCGCGCGCGTCGCGGGGATTGACCTGCTCCACTGCGAGCCGATCGAGGGCGTCGAAATTCTCGAAATGGATTTCATGGACGATGCGGCGCCCGATGCCTTGATCGAGGCGCTCGGCAGCGCCCCCGACCTCGTCATTTCGGACATGGCAGCGAACACCGTCGGCCACCAGCAGACCGACCATCTGCGCACGATCGGGCTCGCCGAGACCGCAGCCGATTTCGCGGTCCAGAATTTGCTGCCCGGTGGCGCTTTCGTGGCCAAGGTGTTTGCGGGCGGCGCCGATCACACTTTGCTAACTTTACTAAAACGACACTTTTCAACGGTAAAGCACGCCAAGCCGCCGGCGAGCCGTAAGGGGTCGCCCGAGCTTTATGTTATCGCGCAGGGCTTCAAGGGCCGGCGCAATGATGCGGAGGCGGATGCGGAATAGTCGGGTTATGGGTCGAACCGGGGGAGAGTTTTAATGGGTAAGTCGAAACAGTCGGTTGCGGCTGTAACACTGGCTGCGCTGATGCTGGCATCGTGCGGCAGCGGCGAAGGAAGCCTGGGCAGCGGCCCGGTCACGGTCACCCCAACCCCCTCGCCCTCGCCCACTCCGACGCCCACATGCACCCTGACGTCGCGCCAGGTCTTTGCCAAGGCGGTGATCGACGAATGGTATCTGTTCCCCGGCGACGTCGCGAACGTCAATCCGGCCAGCCATAGTGATATTCAATCTTATATCGACGCGCTGGTCGCCCCGGCACGCGCGTTGAACAAGGACCGATTCTTCACCTACAATACGTCGATCGCCCAAGAAAATGCCTTCTATGCCAACGGATCGACCGCCGGTTTCGGGGTCCGGATGACCTATGACGCCGTGAACCAGCGCGTGCTTATCGCCGAATCCTATGAGAGTGCGCCGGCCTTTGCGGCAGGTATCGACCGCGGAGCGGCGATCGTCGCGATCGGCACGACCAGCGGCAATCTGCGGACGGTCGCCAGCATCGTGAACGCCGAAGGAACCGAAGGGATCACCGACGCGCTCGGTCCGAACGATCCGGGGGTCAGCCGCGTGCTGCGCATCACCGATGCCGCCGGCACCCGCGACATAACGGTGGCGAAGGCCGACTATGCACTCGATCCGGTTTCGGACCGCTATGGCGCGAAGATCATCACCGAAGGCGGGCGCAGCTATGGTTATATCAACCTGCGCACCTTCATCTCGTCGGCAGACGGCCAGTTGAAGGCCGCCTTTGCCGATTTCGGCGCGCGCGGTGTGACCGATATCATCGTCGATTTCCGCTATAATGGTGGCGGCCTCGTTTCGACCGCCAATCTGATGGGCGACCTGATGGGGGCAAATCGCGCCGGGCAGCTCTTCTCGCAAACCCGTTTTCGCCCGACCAAGTCCGCGGAGAATGTCGAACATCGCTTCACGCCGACCGCCCAGTCGATCGCGCCGACGCGCGTCGCCTTCATCGGCACCGGGTCGACCGCATCGGCGAGCGAACTCGTGATCAATGCGATGCTGCCGCACCTCGGCACCAATATGACGCTGGTCGGCAGCAACACCTATGGCAAGCCGGTCGGTCAGATCGCGCTCGACAAGCCCGAATGCGACGACCGCATGCGCATCGTTGCCTTTGCAACGGTCAACTCAAACGGCCAGGGCGATTTTTATGACGGGCTGGCGCCGAAGATCGCGAACAGCTGTGCCGCGAGCGACGATCTGACGCTCCCGCTGGGCGATGCGCGCGAATCATCGGTCCGCGCCGCGATCGACTTCCTCGCCGGCAATGCCTGCACAACGCGCATCGCCGATGCCAGCGTCGGTGCGTCGGCACAGCGCCGCAGCGCCCAGATGGTCGCCGAGCCCGAGATGCTGATTCCCGGCCGGCCGAGCGCCGCCCAGCGCGAACTTCCCGGGCTCTTCTGATCGCCCCTCAGCTGCGTCGCAGCAATTGACCGCAGCGTCGAAATAGGGCTAACGGCCGCGGCAAGCGACAGGTTCCCCGGCGACGGGGACTAAGAGGGAACGGGAAAACCCCGGCTGCCCCTGCAACTGTACGCGGCGAGCCATCGGCCACTTGCCATTGGGATTCCGGTCCCGAGAAGGCGGCCGACCGGCGCTGACCCGCAAGCCAGGAGACCTGCCCGTCGCCGTCGTCTTTCGACCGGACAGGGTGTGCCGGGCGGACGGGGGTAAACCCGCATGACGACAAAGTTGGCTGCGCATGGGCGCGGGCGATGGCGTGCGTCTCCAAGACAACCGCATCGACCGTGCGCGTGGGCGGCCGTGTCGATGGGGTACCCAATGTTCAAAGTGATTTTCCGAAGTTCGATCTGCCTCGCCGCCGTTGCGGCATCGTCCGCTGCGTCCGCCGAGGATGCGGGCACGGCGCACGCCGTTGCCGCCGATGGCGACAGCATCATCGTCACCGCGACGCGCGCGCCGCTGACGCTCGACGAAGTGCCGTCGTCGATCGCCGTGATCGATAAGGAAGCGATCGACCGCGCGCAGGATATCGGCGTCACCGAATTGCTGCTCCGCACGCCCGGGATCAGCATCTCGCGCAATGGCGGCTATGGCACCTCGACCTCGCTGCGCATTCGCGGCGCCGAATCCGACCATAGCGTCGTCGTGATCGACGGGGTGAAGCTCAACGATCCGTCGTCGACCGGCGGCGGCTTCAACTTCACCAACCTGCTCGCGGGCGACATTTCGCGGATCGAGGTGCTGCGCGGGCCGCAGTCGATCCTGTGGGGCAGCCAGGCCATCGGCGGCGTCGTCAACGTCGTCACCGCCTCGCCCGAAAAGGAGCTCGAAGGCAGCTTCGATCTCGAGGGGGGATCGCGCCAGACCGTCAGCGCGCGCGCCGCAGTCGGCGGTCGCACCGGCCCGCTCAGCTGGCGCATCGGCGGCCAGCGCTTCACCACCGACGGCATTTCGTCGCACGCCAAGGCGTTCGGCGGCGTCGAGCGCGACGGCTATCGCAACACCAATGTTTCTGGCCGCGCCGAACTCGCACTCGCCGACAATGTCAGTGTCGATGTGCGCGGCTATTATTCGAGCGGGCGGGTCGAATTCGACGGCTTCAACGTCGACAGCAATGATTATGGACAGAATAAGGAGTTCGTCGGTTACGCGGGGCTCAATATCGACCTCGCCGACGGCCGCTTCCGCAACCGCGTCGCTTATGCCTACACCGACACCAACCGCGACAATTTCAACCCCGACCGCGCCCGACCGCGCAGCTTCGAGGCCGATGGCAAGAACAAGCGCTGGGAATATCAGGGCAGCTTCGACGTCAGCGATCGCATCACCGCGATCTTCGGCGTCGAGAACGAGCGTTCGGATTTCCGCAGCCGTTCGCCCGCGGCGTCGCTTGCCACCCCGGTGCCCGCTTTCGCACGCGGCAAGGCCGAACTGACCAGCGTCTATGGCCAGCTCAGCGTCGAGCCGATCGACGGGCTGACGCTCAACGGCGGCGTACGCTACGACGATCATGACAGCTTTGGTGGGCAGACCCTGTTCGCAGCAGGCGGGGTTTGGCGTCTGGCGACCGGCACGGTGCTGCGCGCAAGCTATGGCGAAGCGTTCAAGGCGCCCTCGCTCTACCAGCAGTTCAGTGAATATGGGAATGTCGCGCTCGACCCCGAGGAAGCGCATGGCTGGGAAGCGGGCATCGAGCAGCATCTTTTCGATAGCAAGCTGATAGTCGGCGCGACCTGGTTTGATCGCACGACGACGAACCAGATCATCTACAACAGCTGTTCGTCGACGACGACCAATCCGATGTGCTTCGCTCCGGGCGACCCGACGACGCGGCGCTTCGGTTATTATTCGAACGTCGCGCGCAGCGAAGCGCATGGTGTCGAAGCCGCTGCAGCCCTCACGCTGGGCGGATTGAAGCTCGACGGCAATTATAGCTGGATCGTCGCCGAGGACCGTTCGGGAGGCACCGCCAATTTCGGCAAATGGCTCCCGCGCCGTCCGCGTCAGACGGCCAACGCGTCGGCGAGCTATGGCTTCGATTTCGGGCTCGAACTCGGCGCTGCGGTGCGCTGGTCGGGCAAAAGCTATGACAACGCGACCAACGTCCAGCGGCTCGACGATTATACGCTCGTCGACCTACGCGCCGAATTTGCCCTGTCGGATGAGGTCAAGCTGTTCGCGCGGGCCGAAAATATCTTCGACGAGCAATATATGACCGCGTTCCGCTATGGCTCGCTCGGCCGCAGCATCTACGCCGGCATCCGGGGGCGCTTCTGATGGCGATGCTGTCCGATCGCGGCACGTCGGCTCTGTGGGTCTCGCTGCTCACCGCGGCGAGCACCGTGACGACGCTGGCGCTCGCCTGCGCGACGCCCTTTCCCGCGCTCGCGGCGCTCGCAGCGGTGCATATGCGCCGCCGCGATGGCATCGCGCTGATGCTGCTCGCATGGGCCGCGAGCCAATTCGTGGGCTTCTTCCTGCTCGGCTATCCGCGCGACGGGAGCACGCTCGGCTGGGGCGTCGGGCTGGGAACTGCGGCGGTCGGGTCGGCGCTCGCAGGTTATGCGGCGTTGCAGGCGCTCCAATACCGCTCCGTCGCGGCACGGCTCAGCCTCGCTTATGCTGCGGGGTTTACGGCGTTCAAGGGGATCATCCTCGGATGGGCGCTCGTGCTCGGCGGGCTCCATACCGCGATGGCGCCCGACCTGCTGGCTGAACAGTTCGTGCGCAACGGTGCGATCCTGATCGGGCTTTACGCGCTCTATCGCGGTCTCGTGGCGGCCGGAGTCCCCGCCCCGCCACAGCCGGTAGCCGCCTGATGTTGACGCGCGTCGATCCGGGGCCGGCGGTGGTGGTGTGCAATACCTGTCGCCACAGCCGCGAGGCCCAGATCGACGCGGCAGGTGTCCGCGGTGGCGCGCGGCTGGTCGAGGCGCTGCATGCGGTCAAAGCCGCCGACCCGCGCTATGCCGGCATCGCGGTGCAGGAGATGGCGTGCCTCTTCGCATGCGCGGACCATTGCACCGTCCACCTGCGCGCACCCGACAAGGTTGGCTATGTCCTCGGCCGCTTTCACGGCGACGCCGAGTCGGCGCGCGCGATCCTCGACTATGCGGTCCATTATGCCGCGAGCGAGCATGGCCGCGTCCCCTTTGCTCTTTGGCCCGAAGGCGTCAAAGGACATTTCATCACCCGCACTCCGCCACCAGGATTTGTCACCGAATGACCAGCTTTGCTTCCGTTTCGGCCTTCGAGGCCGCGCTCGCCGATTTGCGCGGGTCCGATAGCGATGCCGAAGCCGATGCGCGGGTGCGGCAGGGCGAACTCACCAAACCCGCCGGATCGCTGGGGCGGCTCGAGGAACTCGCGATCTTCTTCGCCGGATGGCAGGGCAGGGCGCGGCCACGGATCAACCGCGCGCGCGCCGCCATCTTTGCCGGCAACCATGGCGTCACCATCCATGGCGTCAGCGCCTTTCCGCCGAGCGTCACCGCGCAGATGGTCGCCAATTTCGCGAACGACGGCGCGGCGATCAACGCCCTGTCGGGCGCGGCGGGGCTCGAACTCACCGTCGTTGCGCTCGATCTCGACCGACCGACCGCCGATTTCACCGTCGCCCCCGCGATGAGCGAGGCCGAATGCCTCGACGCGCTGAACCGCGGCGCGGCGACGGTCGAGGCCGATCTCGACCTGATCGTCCTCGGCGAAATGGGGATCGGCAATTCGACCGCCGCGGCCGCGCTGTGCGCGCGCAGCCTTGGCGGCGATGCGACCGAATGGGTCGGGCCGGGCACCGGCGTCGACGGCCATGGCTTCGCGCGCAAAACCGCGGTTGTCGATCGGGCCATAGCGTTTCACGCCGACGCGCCGCGTTCGGCGTTCGAAACGCTGCGCCGTGTCGGCGGGCGCGAGATTGCGGCGATTGCGGGTGCGATCCTGCGCGCGCGCCATTTGCGCGTGCCCGTGCTGCTCGACGGGTTCATCTGCACCTCGGCAATCGCCCCGCTCGCCGCCGACAATGCCGCGATCACCGCGCATTGCATAGCAGGCCACTGCTCGGCCGAACCGGGGCACAAGCGCCTGCTCGACCTGCTCGGTCTCCATCCGCTGCTGGCGCTGGACATGCGGCTCGGCGAGGGCAGCGGGGCCGCGGTCGCGGCGAATATCATCCGCAGCGCGCTTGCCGTGCACGACCGGATGGCGACCTTTGCCGAGGCCGAGGTTTCGGCGTCGCTGTGACCAGTTTCGCGCTCCATCTGCTGCGCCACGGCGCGCCCGAAACGCCGGGACTGCTGATGGGCCGCACCGATGGGGTGCCGACGGTTGAAGGCATCGCTGCCTGCGCCGCGCAAGCCGAAGACCTCGGCATCGAACATCTCGCCGCGTCCGACCTTCGCCGCAGCCGCGCAGCGGGCGAAGCGATCGGCGAAGCGGCGGGCTTGCGGCTCAAGATTGATCCACGCTGGCGCGAACTCGATTTCGGCGACTGGGACGGCCAGCCAAGCAGCGCGGTCGACCCGGATGCGTTCGGCCGCTTCTGGGATGATCCCGACGCCAACCCGCCCCCCGACGGCGAACGCTGGTCGTCGCTCGTCACGCGCGTATCCGCCGCGATAGGCGATCTTGCGCCGGTCCCAACGCTTGTCGTCACCCACGGCGGCGCGATGCGCGCGGCGCTCCATGCACTTTGCGGCTTCGACCAGCGCCATCTCTGGGCGTTCGACCTGCCCTATGCCGCGCTGCTCTCACTCCGCATCTGGCCGGGCGAGCGGCCCAGCGCACAGATTGCCGGGCTCTATCCATGAAGGGACTGATCGTCGCGATCCAGTTCCTGACGCGCCTGCCGACGCCGCGCATCGCGGTGTCGAGCGATGAGTTCGCGGCGTCGATGCGCTGGTTTCCCGCCGTCGGCTTGATCGTCGGCGCGCTCGTCGCGGGCGCGGGCTGGGCCGGCGCGCGGATCGATCCGTGGACCGGGGGTCTCTGCGCACTCGTCGTCTGGGTCGCAGTGACCGGCGCGCTCCATCTCGACGGGCTCGGCGACATCGCCGACGCGAGCGGAGCGGCGCACAAGGACCGTGAACAGTTGCTCGCCGTCCTCTCCGACCCGCATGTCGGCAGCTTCGCGGTCGTGACCATCGCGTTGCAATTGCTTGCCAAGCTCGTGCTGCTCCACGCGCTGCTCGACGCTGGGGCCTTTGTCGCCATCGCGCTGATCCCGTTCGCGGCGCGGATCGGCCCGCTCGTCTGGTCGCGCGCACTGCCCGATCTTCACGCGGGGCTCGGGTCGCGTTTCCGCAATGCGGTGCGGCCGATCGATTTCGTGATCTGGAGCTTGGCTCTCGTCGCGGCCGCATGTGTATCGCCCTCGCTGCTCTTCGCACCCATGATCTTCCTTCTCTGGGGGTGGTGGTTGCTGCGCAAGATCGGCGGAATTTCGGGCGACGGACACGGTGCGGGAATCGAGCTGGGCGAAAGCCTGCTGCTCGCGACCGCCTTGCTGCTGGCGCATTTCGCATGACCGATCCGTGGACTTGGCACGGCGGCGGGCTCGAGGCGGCGAGACGTCATTTCGGCGAAGGCGACTGGATCGACCTGTCGACCGGGATCAATCCGCACCCATGGCCCCGCGCCGCCAACATGGCGTTCGACTGGCAGCGCCTGCCCGACCCCGAAGCGCTGGCGCGGCTCGAAGCCGTCGCGGCGGCCTTTTTCGGCGTCGAGCCGCGCCATGTCTGCGCGGTGCCGGGCAGCGAGATCGGGCTGCGCCTGACCGGAGCGCTGGTGGTCCGCCCTGCCAGACATTTCGTGCCGAGCTATCGCACCCATGGCGAAATGATCGCAAGCTCTGCGCCCATCGAGCCCGAAGCAGCACGAGGCCATGACGGCACGCTGATCCTCGCCAATCCCAACAACCCTGATGGCCGCGCGATGAGCGTCGCTGCCATGCGGGCGCTGCTGAACGGGCGCGGAGTGGGCGACTGGCTGCTGGTCGACGAGGCCTTTGCTGATGCCGATCCGTCGGCAAGCTTGGCAACGGCGGTCGATGACGGTCAGAAGCTCATCGTCTTTCGCTCCTTCGGCAAATTTTTCGGCCTCGCGGGGGTCCGGCTGGGCTTCGTCATCGCGCCACAGCCCATCGTCACAGCGCTACGCGATCGGCTCGGCGCATGGCCGCTGTCGGCTGCGGCAATCGCGATCGGCACCGCCGCCTATGCCGACCGCGACTGGGTCGCCGCCACGCGGGCGCGGCTGCACGCCGACGCCGCCGCGCTCGATGCCCTGCTGGCGCGCCAAGGTCATCGACCGATCGGCGACTGCCCACTCTTTCGCCTGATCGAAGTCGACGACGCACGGGCGTTGTTCGAGCGGCTCGCGCGGCGCGCGATCCTGACGCGGCCTTTCGCCGACCAACCGCACTGGCTGCGGATCGGCCTGCCCGCCGATGCCGACGCGCGCGCGCGGCTCGAAGCGGCGCTCGCCGATGGCTGAGCCGATCGCGCTCACCGCGCTCGCGCTCGACGCGGCGTTCGGCTGGCCGCGCGTACTCTATCGCCGCGTAGGCCACCCGGTCGGGCTGTTTGCACTCATCATCGAGGGCTGCGAAGCGCGATGGAACCGCCCCGAACATGGCTTCGCGGTGCGGCGCGCGCTCGGTGTCCTGACCCTGCTCATTCTGCTTATCCTCGTTGCCGGCTCCGGCTGGGCGCTCCAGCGCCTGTTGATCTTGTCGTTCGGTGCGTGGGGCTGGATCGGCATTGCCGTCCTTGCCTGGCCCGCGCTCGCGCAACGCAGCCTGTTCGATCATGTCCGCGTGGTCGGTGAGCGGCTCGATGCGGGCGACCTAGCCGGCGCCCAAAACGCTGTCGGCATGATCGTTGGCCGCGACACCGTCGTACTCGACGAGGCTGGCGTCGCGCGCGCGGCGATAGAAAGCCTCGCGGAAAGCTTTTGTGACGGGGTTGCGGCACCGCTTTTCTGGCTCCTCCTCCTCGGCCTGCCCGGTGTGTGGGCGTATAAGGCGGTGAACACCGCCGACAGCCTGATCGGCCACCGCGAGGACCGCTGGCGCGCGTTCGGCTGGGCGGCGGCACGCACCGACGATCTCGCCAACTGGATTCCCGCACGGCTATCGGGGCTGCTGCTGTGTCTCGCGGGCGGCGGCGGATGGCGCGTCCTGCGGCGCGACGCGCACAACCATGCCTCGCCCAATGCGGGCTGGCCCGAGGCGGCGATGGCGGGCGCGTTGGGGCTTCGGCTGGCGGGCCCGATCGCCTATGACGGCGTGATGCACGACAAGTCCTGGATCGGCGACGGGGCCAGCGACGCGGGCGGCGACGAAATCGACCGCGCGCTCGCCATCTATCTGCGCGCGTGTCTGTTCCTGTGGCTGATCGCGGGGGTGGTCGCATGGGCGCACTGATGCTGCAGGGCACCGGTTCGGACGTCGGCAAGTCGGTGCTGGTCGCAGGCCTTTGCCGTGCGTTCAGCAATCGCGGGCTTCGCGTGCTGCCCTTCAAGCCGCAGAATATGTCGAACAACGCCGCGGTCACGATCGACGGCGGCGAGATCGGGCGCGCGCAGGCGCTGCAAGCGATCGCGTGCCGCGTCGAACCGCATAGCGACATGAACCCGGTGCTGCTGAAGCCGCAGGCCGACCGCACCTCACAGCTGATCGTCCACGGACGCGTGCGTGGCACGCTCGGCAGCGGAAACTTTCGCGAAGCGCGCGGCGCGCTCCTCACCGAAGTGCTCGAAAGCTATGATCGCCTTCGCGCAGCATGTGACGTCGTCGTCGTCGAGGGCGCGGGGTCGCCCGCCGAAATGAACCTGCGCGCCGGCGACATCGCCAATATGGGCTTTGCCCGCGCCGCCGATGTCCCCGTCGTGCTGATCGGCGATATCGATCGCGGCGGCGTCATAGCTTCGCTCGTCGGCACGCGCGCGGTGATCGATCCCGAGGACACGGCGATGATCCGCGGCTTCCTGATCAACAAGTTCCGCGGCGACCCGGCGCTGTTCGAGGATGGCTATCGCGAGATCGAAAGGCGCAGCGGCTGGCCGGGTTTCGGCGTCATTCCCTGGCTGCGCGCAGCATCGCGCCTGCCGAGCGAGGATGCGGTGATCCTCGAACGCCCCGCTAACCCGCGCGAGGGGCGCAAACTCATCGCCTGCCCGATCCTGCCGCGCATTTCGAATTTCGACGATCTCGACCCGCTCAAGCTCGAACCCGGCGTCGAACTGGTGATGGTGCCGCCGGGCCAGCCGATCCCCGCCGAGGCGGCGATCATCGTACTGCCGGGGTCGAAAGCGACGATCGCCGACCTCGCCGCGCTGCGGAGCGAAGGGTGGGACATCGACATCAAGGCGCATCACCGGCGCGGCGGGCTGATCGTCGGGCTGTGCGGCGGCTATCAGATGTTGGGCAAGCGCATCGCCGATCCGCTCGGGATCGAGGGCGCGGCGGCCGACGTCGAGGGGCTCGGGCTGCTTGACGTCGATACTATACTCTCGCCTGCCAAGGTGCTGCGCCGCGTTCATGGGAAAGCGCTTGGCGCGGCTATCGAGGGGTATGAAATGCATATGGGCGAGACCTCCGGACCCGGCACCGCGAGCCCCTTCGCGATACTGGAGGACGGCGCGCATGACGGAGCCATCGAGGGCCATGTGATCGGATCCTATCTGCACGGCCTGTTCGCATCGCCCGATATGCGCCGCGCGCTGCTCGCCCGTGTCGGTCTTGCGGGCAGCGGCCGCGACTATCGCGCCGACGTCGATGCCGCGCTCGACGAGATTGCCGCCGAACTATCGGCCCACGCCGATATCGACGGCCTGCTCCGTATCGCGGGGATCGGCGCATGAGCGGATCGTCGCTGTTCGTGCTTGGCGGCGCACGATCGGGGAAGAGCCGCTATGCGCAGGCGCGTGCAGAAGCGGCGGGGGAAAACCCCGTCTTTGTCGCGACCGCGGAAGCGTTCGACGACGAGATGCGCGATCGTATTGCGCGACACCGCGCCGACCGCGACGCGCGCTGGACCACGGTCGAGGCGCCGCGCGCACTTCCCGCCGCGATTGATGCGCTGAGCGCGAAGGACGCGGTCGTGCTCGTCGACTGCCTGACGCTTTGGGTCTCGAACCTTCTCCTCGCCGACGCCGATATCCCGCTTGCCGGGCGGCAGCTCTGCGACGCGATCGCCCGGTTTGAAGGCAGGCTGATTCTCGTTGCCAACGAGGTCGGGCTGGGCATTGTCCCCGACAATGCGCTGGCGCGGGTGTTCCGCGACGCGGCCGGCCAGCTCAACCAGTCGGTCGCGGCAATCGCGCAGGAGGTGGTACTGCTCACCGCCGGGCTCCCGCTCACGCTCAAATCGGACGCCTGATCCCGCCCACCCTCAAAACGTGCTGAACGGCGCGTTTACTATCGTCATGAAGCATATCCTCACGCCGCCCCGTCAAATCGGGTGGCATGAGAAAGCATGCCCATCTTGTCGCCGGCGATTCGCGATGGCTTCCTGTCTCCATCGCCCTCGCCGCCGCGGCGCTGACGCCGTCGGCCGCGCACGCCTCGTCGAAGCTGCTCAACGTCAAGGCGTTGGCGGATAGCAAGGCGGCCTGTCCGGTCGCCATGACCGCTACGCCGTCCGCTCCGATCGATATCTCGCGGGCGATTTTGGGCGGCGTACCGAGCGCGCTCGACCGCATCCGGGCAGACCAGCAGGGCGCCGAAACGCCCGCGGTCGCTGGGCCCGTCACCGCCGGTCTCGATGCTTTCCCGGTTCGCCATACTCTCGAACCCGCGAGCCGCACCCCGATCTCCTTCGCGCGCGCGGAAAGCTGCGGCGCGCCGTCGGTCTTCGCCTCGCTCGCCGAAAGTACTGACTATGATCCGGCGGCCGAACTCGGCACGCGCGCGATCCTGGTCAAGCGCACGCGCTTCGACAGCCGCTGGGACCATGTCCGCCGCGCCGCGCCCGCGGGGCTGATGCAAAACAAGCTACGCAGCGCGAACGCGTCGTCGGGCCTTGCCGAGCCGGACTTGCTCGCGCGCGTCAACCAGTGGGTGAACCGCGAAATCGCCTATGTGAACGACGACCGCAATTACCGGCAGCGCGACTTCTGGGCGACCGCCGAACAGACGATCGCGCGCGGCAAGGGCGATTGCGAGGATTTCGCGATCCTGAAGATGCAGATGCTGCGTGCCGCCGGGGTCGATGCCGACCGCATGAAACTCGTGCTGCTCCGCGATCTTGCCGCGAACGCCGACCATGCCTTTCTGCTTGTCCAGACCGATGCTGGGAAGCTCGTGCTCGATAATGTGACCGATCGCCTTTACGACGGCAGCCGCGCCAATGCCGTGCGCCCGGTTCTGTCGTTCAGCGAGAACCGGCGCTGGGTCCACGCCTATCGCGGGAGCCAGCCGTCGCCGAACCTTGCCGCAATCCCGGCGTCGCAGAAAAGCTACACGCTCGCGCTGAACAATCAGCGTTCGGTGAGCGCCGACCCGCTGACCTTCAAGACCGGCTTGAGCAAATAGCTCAGCACCGACTTTTTGCCGGTCACAATCTCGACATCGCATAGCATGCCGGGGGTGATCGGCAGCCGCCGGCCGTTCGAAGTCAGATAGCTGTTCGTTGTTTCGACGACGACGGTGAAATAGGCCTGCCGTTCGACCTCGTCATAGATGCTGTCGGCGGACACGCGCACGACCCGGCCCTTCAGCCCGCCATAGATCGAGAAATCATAGGCGGTGACCTTGACGTTCGCGGGATCGCCGACCTTGATGAAGGCGATATCGCGCGGCGTGACGCGCGTTTCGATCAGCAATTTGTCGCCCAGGGGCACGACCTGCATGATCTGTTCGCCGGCGTTCACGCGGTCGGTGACGACGACGGTGAACGGGTCGGTCAGATTGGCGTTTGCATTGGTATTGTCGGCCAGCGTGTAGCTGTATCCGACATTGCCCGGCGTCAGGCTGGTGATCGTCAGCTGGCCGAGCGAGGTCGTGATGACCTGTCCGACCGCGGTGATCGCGGTGCCGTTGATCGTCAGCGAATCAAGGCCGTCGCCAGCGTCATAGACGATCGATCCCGTCGTGGTTTCGCTGTTCGCGGCGCTGTTGCTGCCCGCAGGCTCGTTGCCGCGCGCAGGCAGCCCGGCTTCGTTGACGCTGGCGGTTGCAGCCGCCAGACCGGCGGGCTGGTCGGGCGTAACGATGCGGAGCGTGGGCTCCTCGTCCTGAACGGCCGGCAGCAATTCGCGGTTCTCGGGCTGCGGGAAAGCGAGCTGCGTGTACGGCAGCAAGTCGCCGAGCGCATAGGCATCCTGGATCGGGCCCTCGGGATCGGCGAAATTGCCGCCCGAGCTGCGGACCCCGGCTTCGGGGTTCAGCTCGCCGAGATTTTCGAGCAGCTGCGCCACGGTGCTCGCGGGCACCGTGTCGCCGTCGACGACGATCGCCGGCACGTCGACCGCGCCGCCCGGAATGATGAACACCTGGCCGTTCGGCAGGGTGATGACAAGGTCGGTGCCCGATATCGTGATATCGTCGATCGATGCGCCCGCGGGCAGGACGATGCGTCCGCTTGCGTCGGGAACGAGGATCGCCTGGATCGCCAGCGCTATGGTCGATGCGGCAGCCGTCACATTCGCGGCAGCGGCAAGGAACTCGCTGCCCGATACCGCCTGGTTCGACTGGTCGACCGATGCGCCATCGCGCTGCGGACCCGTCATGCCATTTCGCGCCGGATTGTCGAAAGCATCCATGTCATTTTCCCTCGAACGCACCTCGCCCTGCCGCAAAAACGGCACAGCAAAATTTCTTCCAATGTCAGTGCGACCCACTGTCCGAGCGACTCGGACCTTCCCCACCCATTAGGAAGCATGGATTCTCGGGACTCCGCAAGCGCGTTAACACATTTTTAGCAAAGACTAATTTGTACTGAACGACCAATTATTTCAGTCGGCTTCACAGATTGAAATATATCCTGTATTCAATGCCATATGCCGACGCGCCCGGCGCGACCGCATGCCGGGAAAGCTGAACCTCCGTCCCAATAAGAACCAAAACTTACCACAGCTCATCGCATCCGATCCGCCGCCCAAGCGGCGAATCGGTCCGTCTCGCCGCAAGGCGTTAAGCGAGTCCGACGCGATGTTAGCGGGGCCAATTCCGCTCTACGGGCGCACCCGAAAACGGCCTGCAAAAATGCAATATTAAGGGTTGCCGGCGATGACTGTTCGCCGGAGGAGACGTTGGTGAGATCTTTGCTGGCCCATATCGCAGACCCCGTCGAAGCCACTGATCGCCGACGGACGACGCGCCGTACTCTCCGGCTCGATGTCGCAGCGCGGACGGCCACGAGCGAATCCGCGGTGATCATCCGCAACCTGTCGCGAACCGGCCTGCTGATCGAGACCGGCGCGGGTTTTTCGATCGGCGAGACGTTCCTGCTGGTGTTGCCCGAACTCGGTGCCGCTCCTGCGCGCGTCGTGCGCCACGACGGCAGGTTGTTCGGGTGCGAATTTCTGACGCCCGTCCCCGCGAGCGCGATCAGCGCAGCGCTGCTCAAAGCATCCCATGACGAGGAAGCCGGCGAAGTTGCCGAAGCGGCAACCGCGAGCAACACGCGCGAGTTTTATGTACGACGGCCGTCGAGTGCGATCCTGTTCACGGCGGTGACGGCCCTGTTCACCGCCGTGACGCTTCTCTTCGTTATTGCTCTTGTCTCGCTGAACGTCTCATCCAACTGAGCCCCGCTTCGCCGGCGGGTTTCATGGGCGTGCAGGCAACAGCTTGAAGCGGATCGCGATCCCGCCGCCGGGGGCCATGTCCAGATCCAGACTGTCGGCGCTGGTCACCACGCGCTTGCTGATCGTCAGCGCACCCGGGTTGGTCCGATAATCGGCGCCCGGTCCGTCGGCATAGATTTGCGCTTCATAACGCTTGCCGGGCGCGAGGAAATCGAGCCGCTGCGTCAGTTTCCGCGACGCTTCGTCGGTAATGCCGCCGAGATACCAGTCGCCCTGCCCGCGCGGCTGGCGCGCGACGACGACATAATCGCCAATCGCGCTCTGCAGCGTCTTCGACTGCTCCCAGTCGGCCGGCACGTCGCGGATGAACTGGAAGGCATCGAGCCGCGCCTCGTAATTTTCAGGCAAATCGGCCGCCATCTGGATCGGTGAATAGATCACGACATATTCGGCAAGCTGGGTCGCCAGCGTCGACTGGACGCGCCGCGCCAATTCCTTGCCGCTCCGCGCGATGTCGAAAATCCCCGGCGTGAAATCCATCGGCCCCGCCAGCATCCGCGTGAACGGCAATATCGTCATATGCTCGGGCGGATTGGTCGGATTGCCCCACGCGTTGAATTCCTGCCCGCGCGCGCCCTCGCGGCTCACCCAATTCGGCCAGGTCCTGCGCAGCCCGGTGTCCTTTACCGGTTCGTGCGTGTTGATCGCGATATGCAGTTTCGCCGCGCGCTTCACGACGTCGAGATGGTGGCGCACCGCATATTGACCCGCGAACCACTGCATCCCGCCATCGGCGTCGGCGATCGTGCCGCTGTGGCGGACATAGCCGGTCTTGATCAGCGACACGCCGTTGTCGGCATAGAGCTTCAGTCCGGCATCGAGTTGGCGCGCATAATTTTCGATCGCGCCGCCGGTCTCATGATGCCCGATCAGCTTGACCCCTTTCGTCTTGCCATAACGGGTGATCCCGGGGAGATCGAAATCGGGATAGGCTTCGGTGAAGCTGAACTTTTCGCCATTGGCGATCCAGTCGCCGTCCCAGCCCTTGTTCCATCCCTCGACGAGCACCCCGTCGAAGCCATATTTGGCGGCGAAATCGATATAGCGTTTCACATTGGCGGTGTTCGCGCCATGCGTCGGCCCGCTGCCCCACGTCGATTTCTCGAGGTGCATTTCCCACCAGATGCCGACATATTTGCCGGGCTTGAACCATTTGCCGATGTCGGGGAGCTTGCTCGGCTCGTTGAGGTTGAGCGTGATGCGGCTGTCGGCGAGCGCGCCCGGCGTCTCGCCGACCAGCACGGTCCGCCACGGAGTGGTGAACGGCCCCGTCTTCTTAGCGAGAGTCCCGTCCGGCCATGGCATCAGCCACGCGCTGTAGCTGCCCGCGCCGTTGCTTTCGAGCAGCAGCGAGGGGAAGTCGACCAGCGCCGCTTCGTGGAACGAGAGGTAAAGTCCGTTGTCGCCCTTCAGCGTCAGCGGCGTTTCGGCAAGCGTGATCCGCCGCGCATCGGTCTGGGTATAGAGATATTCGTCGCGTTCCTGACCAAGGCCTTGATACCACCACGCCTGATAGGCGCCGACGGTGCGGAATTGGGTGTCGTCGGCGGTCACCGCGACCGCCTGCCCGGCGGGGACGCCGGCATAGTCGTAGCGGAAGCCGAACCCGTCGTCGAACAGGCGAAAGGTAACGCCGACCGCCTTGTTCAGCGCAGTGTCGCCCGCCAGCGTCACTGACAGTTCATTGTGATGGTCGCGGATCAGCCTTTGTTCGCCCCATGGCTGTTCCCATGTCGTGTCGACCGACGACCGCTTCGCATTGCCGACCGCTGTGAAGCGCGGATCGACCTCGCCCGCGAAACGCAGTCCCAGACGCGACGGCGCGATCACCGCCACATCGCCGCGCTTGACCTCGTAGAGCGCCTCGCCGCCTTCGACCGAAACGCACAGCTCCAGCACGTTCCCCGGTGACTGCACGCATTCGCGCGCCGCCGCGGGCGTCGCGAGCGCCAGCATCGATAGGCCAAATAAAAGGGACGTTTTGGGGATCATGGATTCTTCTCTTTGCTGGGGAGGCGTGGGTTATTTCTGGAAAGCCGAAAGCAGCCTTTGGCGCAGCGCGGCGCGCTCGTCGGGGCGCATCGTGCCGAGCGCCCCGCGCAGCGCCGCCGGGATATGCCCCGACGCAATATCGGGATCGCCGAACACATGGGTGTCGAACATCGCCTGCCAATAAGCCCTCTCGCCGGGTGGCAGGTCCTTCAGCGCAAGCAACGCCGCGAGGAAGATGTCGTTTGGCTTTTCGACGCCCTGCGCAGTGTCGCCCCACCAGTAATTCACCATCGCATTATAGGGATCGAGCGAGGCAACATGGTGCCACCAATATTTGGGAATGAAGATCGCATCGCCGGGTTCGAGCAGCGCAACCCGCGCCGCCGCGAGCGCATCGCGAAAGCGCGGGAAGCGATCATGGTCGGGATTTTCGGGATCGACGAGCGACAGCGGCGGTGGATTGTCGAGCGGGCCCACATAGAGATTGGCGACCTGCTCGGGCGGGAACAGCGTGAAGCGCCGGCGCCCCGCGATCACGCACGCCAGATTATGGTCGCGGTCGTTATGCGTCTGCGTCTTCACCCCACCGCCGAGCCAGAGCTTCGGGCCGACCTCTGCGGACAGCAGCGGCATCGGGTTCTGGCGCACGAAGTCCGGCAAGGCGTCGGCGAGCGACAGCATCTGGATGGCGACCGTCGGCGCATTCTCCTGCTCGATCAGCCGCTCGATCCGCGCCAGCGTCTCGCGCAGCGGCGCGCTTCGCTTGGTGAAGGTGAATTCGCGCATGTCGGCGCGATAGGCGAAGCGCCCGTCGGCGCGCGCGGGCGCTTCCATCACCGGCACCGCCGCGCCGCGATCCATTCCCGCGAGATAGGCGTTTAGTCGGCCGGGCGAGTGCCGCCCGGCCGCCAGTGCGACCCAGTCGTCGAACAGCCCCTTGATGACGACGGGAGTCTCGGCCGCGACGAGCGCGGCAAAATCGGCGGGTGCCGGCGCGCCGCGCGCTGCGATGCGCGGTAGCGCGTCGAGCGGCGACGGCTGGACCGCGGCGGCGCCGAGGCGCGCGGGCTCAGCCATGCGCGCGTTGCAGGATACGCGCGAGATAGGCGTCGTGCGTCGGCTGGCGCAGCACCTGTTCGCGCACGAAACCCAGCATTTTGCGGAAATGGACCTTCACTTCGTCTGGCGGCACCCGGTCGACGGCGGGCCGCCAGCTTTCGGGGACGATCCCGTGCCCGGTGAACAGCGCGCGCCAGCTGTCGGGCGGCAGGCTTTCGTCTTCCTGCGGCGCGAGTTCGCCGCGCGCGCGAAAGACATCGATCATATGCGCCAGTTCATCCGAGACCGGCAGCACTCGCGCGGCGTCCCAGAAGGGGCCGGCATAATTTTGCAGCGCATGGTGCGCGGCCTGGAAATCGGCGACGCGCGCGAAATGCGAGCGCATGATCCGGTTATACTCGGCGCGCCGCGCCGCATGGCTGCCACCCTCGGCAGGATAGACGCCGAGCAAGTGCACGATGCCGAGTTGCAGTCCGTGGAGCCCAAGGCCGTGAATGGGGTCGAACGAACAGGCGGCCTCGCCAAGCCCGATGACATTGCCCGCCCATGGGGCGCTGGCGACGCCGGGCACGAGCGCGCGGATTGTCGTTGCCTCCAAGGTCAGGCCGCTGATCGTCGCTGCGGCTTGCAGCGCCGCTTCGTCACTCGTCGCGGCGCTCGAAAAGACATGCACGACATGCGTGTGGGTCAGGCTGGGGAACAGTCCGGTCCAACCGTCCGTGCCCGCGCGGATCTCGGCATAAACGGGCAGGGCGGCAAAGCGCGGGGCCAGCGCGGTCAGCATCCGGTCGCCGGGCATTGCCCAGGCTTCGAACGCGCTGCCAATCGCCTCGCGCAGCAGGCCTTCACGCGTCAGATCGGCAAACAAGGCGCTTTCAACCCGGCTTCCGTCATCGAGCAGCAGCGCGGCGATGCCATCATCGCTGCGCTCGACCGCGACGCTTGCGGTCTCGAAAATCTCGACCCCCAGATGCTGCGCGATCGCCTTCAGGCTTTTGGCATAGGCGGCGGCCGGCAGATGATAGCCATAGTCGCTCCGCCCATAGATCTCGCTGGCCTCGTCGGGCAGGAACAGGCGGCCGTTGTGCGCCGCGGTCGCGGTCAGCGAAAAATCGTCGAGCCCGACGCCGAGACCATGGCGGCGTGCCTTAACCCAGTGCGGGAAGAAATCGCCACCGTTGATGCCGGTGCCGAACGCGCCATAGCTGTGGAGGAAGGGTGCCTGCCCCGCGCCGCTCGCGTCGACGAAATTCTGACCGAGCGTGAAAGCGCCGCGCACGCCGCGCAGCAGCGCTGCCTCGTCGATGCCGATCTGGTTGTGCAGCGCTTCGATCGCCGGCAGCGTCGGATAGAGATCGGCGGGCCCGTCCTCATCGGGCAGCGCTACCGCCCTCACCGTCACCCCCGCCGGCGCCAGCGCGCGTCGCAGCGCCGCCGCCGCGAGCCACAGCGGCGCATCGCGGCCGAGCAGGGTGATATCGCGCACCGCGCTCATGCCGCTGTCGCCGGGATGCCGGGCCGCGCCTTGGCCTCCGACGCGCAATAGCTCGCAAGAAATTCGGCGTGCGGCGTCATGTCCGCCGCGTTGACCACGATCCGTTCTGCGAGATCGTCGAGCCGTGCCTGCAAATCTGCCGCCGACAGGCGATGGGTTAGCGGATTTGCCGCCGACGGCAGAACGCCCTGCCCCTCGAGCACCGACAGCCAGCTGTCGCGCGAAAAAAGGCCAAGCCGATATTCGGGCGCCGCCGCGCTTTCGCGAAACAGCGCCATCTTGTGCGCGAGGCTGTCGGGCAGCGCCATATTGCGCACATGGTCCCACATCGGCTCACCGACGCGTTCGTTGGCGGTGTAGTGGAGTATGAGGAAATCGCGCGTGCGGTCGTAGTGGACCGCGAAAAGGCGGTTGAATTCGCGGACCATGCGCGGATCGACCTTTTCGCCGCGCCGCGGGATCAGCCCGGCGAGATCGATTGTCGCCGCCTGGATCAGGAAGATGCTCGTCGATTCCAGCGGTTCGAGGAACCCGCTCGCCAGCCCGACGGCGATGCAATTGCCCGCCCAGCCCACATGCCGCCGCCCCGCCTGAAAGCGGAGCAGGCGCGGTTCGTCGAGCGCTTCGCCGTCGATGGCGCCCAGCACGGTCTGCCGCGCTTCCTCCTCGCTGCAAAAGCGACTGGAAAAGACATAGCCGTTGCCGATCCGGTGCTGGAGAGGGATGCGCCAGGTCCACCCCGCCCGCTGCGCGGTCGCGCGCGTATAGGGGGTGAGCGGCTCGACGCCGGTGCAGGGCACCGCGAACGCGCGGTCGCACGGCAGCCACTCGCTCCAGTCGACCCACGGCACCCCCATCGTCTGCCCCAGCAGCAACGAGCGGAAACCCGAGCAATCGATGAACAGATCGCCCGAAATCTCGGCTCCCGACGCGAGCCTCAGGCTCGCGACATCGCCGCTTTCGGCATCGCGGACGACATCGACGACCCTGCCCTCCATGCGCCGGATCCCGCGCGCAGTCGCCCATTTGCGGAGATATGCAGCGTAGAGCCCCGCATCGAAATGATAGGCATAGCTATAGGTCGAGCGGATCGATTTCGGATCGCTGTTCGGATGCTCGAAGCCGTTGGCGTGGCATGCCGCGACCGCGAAACTGTAGTCCTGCAGCGACCGGCTATCAGTTCCCGCCAGTTGCGCGCGTGCCCAATGATGCTGGAAGTCGGCGTTGGTCCAGCGGTCGCCAAAGGTCCCGAACGGATGGATATAGCGCACGCCGGGGCGCAGCCAGTCAACGAATTCGATCCCCAGCTTGATGGTGCCGGCAGTCTCGCGCATGAACTCGGCTTCGTCGATGCCGATCATGTCGTTGAAGGTCTTGATATGCGGCAGCGTTGCTTCGCCGACGCCGACCGTCGCGATCTCGTCACTCTCGATCAGCGTGATGTCGTAGTCGGCGGCCGCAAGAAGTCCCGACAGCCCCGATGCGCACATCCAGCCCGCGGTGCCGCCGCCCAATATGACGATACGATAGGGTCCGTGCGCGGTCATGACCGTTCCTTACTCCCTTTGAAAACGAAGACGCGGCTGCCGCAAGGGAACGGCCGCGTCCCAGTGGAGGATCAGAACTTCACGCGCGCTCCGAACTGGAAGCGGCGGTCGACTCGGCTCCACGCCGAGTCGAAATATTTGGCCGCTGCCCCCGGAGTCTGCGGGGAATCGCCGAACACCTGCTGTTCATAGACCGTCGTCGTGTTGAGCAGGTTGGTGCCGTCGACCGAAAGCTCCAGCCATTTGGTCGGCGAGAAGCGCAGCGACGCATCGAGGAAGCCCGCCGCCTTCTGGAACACCGGAAGGCCGATGCAGCAGTCGAGGTTCTGCGTCAGATAGCGCGACCGCCAATTATAGGCGACGCGCAGCCCGACCGGTCCCTTTTCATACAGTCCGACGAGGTTGAACGTGTGCTTCGAGATGCCGGCCAGCTTGTGCGAGTCGAGGACGTAACCGGTGCCGCCCAGCGACTGCTGACCCGCGCCGAACGCCCCGACGTCGCCGCTCGACGACGCGGTGAACAGGTTCGAGTTGTTGATCCCCGACTGATGCACATAGGTATAGTTCGTCTGCATGCCGAGGCCGCTGAGCAGGCCGGGCAGGAAGTCGAAGAAGGTCTGGTAGGCGAGTTCGCCGCCCCAGATTTCGCCGCCCTTCCGGACATTGCTCGGCCCGCTGATCTGGACCGTCTGGGTCGATGCGCCGTTGGGCACGTCGCGCCCGAATTGGCCAAAGGAGATCGCATTGGTCAGCTTCTTGTAGAAGACACCCGCGGTTATCGAACTGTTCGATCCCATATAGCGTTCGAACGTCAGGTCGAACTGGTCGGCGCGCAGCGGCTTCAGCGCCGCATTGCCCGAATTGGCGAGGAACACGAAGTTATAACCGGTGATCGCCCCGGCCGCGTTGCGGACGATGTAGGGCGAGTCCGCCGTCGTGTTGATGATCGGCGCATTGATCGCGAGCGTGTTGCGCAGGAAGCCCATCTGCGGCCGCGAGATCGCCCGCGAATAGGCAAAGCGCACAAAGGTCTTGTCGTCGAATCCGAAGCGCAGGTTGAGGCTGGGCAGCCAGTCGGTGCGCGTCGTCTTATATTTGTCCTCCGTCGCGGCGCCGTTGGCAAATGCGATGATCTCGGGCGTCAGATAGCAACGCGGGTTGACGACATTGTTGCCCGTCAAAGGCGTATTGCACGGCACCAGATTGTCGAAGATGTTCGTGGCGGGAAAGGCGACGCTGCCCGTACTCGCGATCTTCGTGCGCACCACGCGCAGGCCGACATTGCCCTGCAGGTTGACACTGCCGAGCATCAGCTTGTCGCCGCCGCCGAATTTGACCATCGCATAGGCCGCCTGGGTCTGTTCGCGAACGCGAAACTTTTCGCCGGGGGTGAAGCATTCGTCGACGGTCGCCTCGGGGCGATCGCAGATCGCGGTATAGCCCGAGCCGAGCGGCGAACTGGTGGTCGCACCGCTCAGCGAGTCGATCAGCCGCGGAAAATCACGAAGCGTGTCGCGGTTGAGAAAGACGAGCGGCCCATTGGGATAGGCGCTGCCGTTATAGAAATCGCCGAGGCTCTGCGATTCCCAGATGCCCTCGCCATAACCCTGGAAGGGCGCGTGACCGGCATTGCCGCCGCAATTTCCGCTATTGGTCGGATAGGCGCCGCCCGTCGTGTTGTCGGCATTGAAGCCCGGGCCATTACAGTTCCAGCTTGCCGCGATCGGCGTCCAGTTGAACGTCGAATAGCGCACCGTCTGCTTGCGGTCGGCGTAGCGCACACCGACCTTCAGCGAGTCGAGCCAGTCGCTTTCGGGGAAATCATATTCGGCGTCGCCGCGCAGCGCGAGTTCGTTCGCGTCATTGTCCTCGACATGGCCCTGGATGAACGGGATCCAATAGTTGTGCGCGTTGGCGAGGCCGCCCGCGGCATAGTTGACGTTCGATCCGGGCAGCAATGTCACCTGCGGGGTGCCGTCGCCGTTGACGCTATAATCGTAATTGGCCATCGATCCGGTCGCGACCAATATGTCGTTATTATAGGTCGACGCGTCGATATATTGTGCGTCGAGGTTGAAATGCAGTCGGTCGCTCGCATCCCATTTGATATTCGCCGACAGATCGCGCGTTCCTTCGCGATGGTCGAAATTGCGCGCTTCGTTCTGGAAATAGAGGCCGTCGCGCTGCGTCGTGCAGGCGCCGCCGGGGCCCGGTCCGCAATAGTTGACGAACGGCTGGCCCGGTATCGCCGAGCCCGCGTTAATCGCCGCCTGCAAGCTCTCGGTCGTGCCGCTGAAACTGCCGTGCGGCTGGGTCAGGATTCCCCCGGTCAGCATGCCGTCGGGACCGAAGGTCAGGCCGCTGCTTCCAGCGAGGACCGATCCCGTACGCGGGTTGTAAGCGCGCGTGCCGAAATAATTGCCGTCGAGGACGGCGTGGCTGGCGCGTTCGAGCCAGGCATTGGTGTAATGCGAGTCGATATATTGGATCGTCGCGCGCAGGCTGCCCGAATTATTTTCATATTGTAGTGCTCCAGCGATGCCGCGGCGCTTGCGGTCGTAATCGACCTGCGAATAACGGATGCCGTCGGGCGCATAGGCCCAGCCCGTTCCGCCGAACGGATTGGCGGTACAACCCAGGCTGCCATCGGCGCCGGGGGTGGCGCGCACGACGCCATCGGGACCCGCCGCGCCGAAGCCGGCTGAGCAATAGGTGTCGATCTTGTCCATGATCACGCTCTCGGTCCGCGTGACGACATGGCTTTGCGCATAGCTGGCGAGGATGCCGAAGCGACCGATCGCGGTATCCCAGGTGTTGCTGATCAACCCCGAGAATTCGGGCGTCCAGCGCCCCGAGCGATCGCCGTAATTGATCCGGACGGTGCCCGTGACGACGAGCCCCTTCTGGTCGAAGGGCACGCGCGTCCGCAGATCGACCGAGCCGGCGATGCCGCCCTCGATCATGTCGGCGGTCTGGTTCTTGTAGACGTCGATCCCGGCGAGCAGCTCGGGCGCGATATCGTTGAACTGCAGCCCGCGCGCGGCGTCGGCGGAGAAGCTGTCGCGGCCGTTGATTTCGGTGCGCACGTTGGTCAGGCCGCGGATGAGCACATCGGTCGGCTCGCCCGACGGGTGCGTCGAGTCATCGGCCGATTGCAGGCGGTTGACGGTGATGCCGGGGATACGTTGCAGCGCCTCGGCCGCGGACTTGTCGGGAAAGGCCCCGATATCGGTCGCCGTCACCGAATCGACGACGGTCAGCGCGTCGCGCTTGCGGCCCGCAGCATCCTCCAGCGCGGCGCGCACGCCGGTGACGACAATTTCGTCATTGGCCGAAGCGCCTTCGGGCGCATCCTGCGCCATGGCCGGCGACGACATCAACAGGCCGACGGCCAGTACCGACAGCGAGGCACCGCCCGACAGCATGCGCCCACGACAATTCGCGAATCCCTTGAGCCTCATCGCTCTCCCCTTCCCACGGACGCCCCTTTTTGCGGGGCTTTCCCTTTTAACGGTGCAAAGCGGAAATGCCCGCCGACCATTTGCATGGCTTTGCGTATTGTTGCACAAATGGCAAGCGTCTTTTGGAGGGTGAGAAATTCTCTATATAATACCTATATATCAGTATTTTAAATGGGATTTCTTGCGATGCAGACTGGAACGGCGCCATCATCCGCATACGTTTGCAGCGCGATTTGTTTATGCAAATATTTGCATAAACACTGGTGGGAATTCGTCTTTTGCCGCCCGTGTCCGATCCCGTCAGGGCTGCGCGCGAGGTATAAGCAGCGCGGAGAGCGCGGCCAACGCAAGGAAAAGCGCCGCCAGCGCCAGAGCCAGCGCCGGCTCACCCCCAAACAGATGATGCACGACAGGGCCGAGGCAGATCGCCGCGACCAGTTGGGGGACGACGAGGAAGATATTGTGGATGCCCAGATAGACGCCGACCTTGCCCGGCGGCACGGCGTTGACGATGATCGCATAGGGTAGTGACAAGATGGCGGCCCAGGCAACGCCGATCCCGGTGGCCGCGACCCACAGCCATTCCGGCCCCGGCGCGAGCACAAAACCCGCCATGCCCGCCGCGCCGCACAGCAGGCACAGCGCATAGGTCGAGCGCTCGCCGATCCGCGCCGATATCGCCGGCAGCGCAAGCGCGCCGATCGCGGCGACACCATTATAGGTCGCGAACAATATGCCCACCCAATCGGCGGCGGCGGCATAGGGTGCCGTCGCGGCATCGCTCGTTCCGAAATGCCGCGCCGCAACGGCGGGCGCCGCGTAGATCCACATCGCGAACAGCCCGAACCAGGTGAAGAATTGCACCGCCGCCAGCCGGCGCAGCGCCGCCGGCATACGCAGGAAATCCTCGCCGATCTGGAGCAGGCCAAGCGAACGGTCGCCGCGCGCGCGCCGCCGCCCGGCCGCGAGCTGCGCGGCGCCCCCCAGCAGCGCCGCCGATGCGAGCACGACCACCTCCCACTGCCAGCGAAGCAAAAGCGCGAGCAACAGCAGCGCCGCCCCGGCCAGCCCCGGGGTCCAGCCGCCAAGGCTGAACCGCACGATCGGTCCCGGCGCAATCGCCGCCGTCCGATCTTCCGCGGCCACTGTCCCCGTCGCGGGCTGCTCTCGCGTAGACAGCGCGGTCCACAGCACCGAAAGCAACAGGCAGGCGCTGCCGATATAATAGGCGTAGCGCACCGATGGCGGCAGCGCGCCGCCGTTCGCGGTGCCCGCCACCCCGAACCAGTTCACCAGCATCCACGGCAGTGACGAGGCAAAAACCGCGCCCGTACCGATGAAGAAAACCTGCACCGCATAGCCCTTGGCGCGCTGGGCGTGCGGCAGATTGTCGGCGACCAGCGCGCGCGAAGGGTCCATCGCGATGTTGATCGACGCGGTGAGCAGCCACAGCGCCGCGATCGCCGCCCACAAGGTCGTCGCATTGGGCATGACGAACAGCGCGATGGCGGTGAGTAACCCGCCGGTAATCAGAAAAGGACGCCGACGACCAAAGCGCGAGCGCGAATGGTCGCTGAGATGGCCGACGATCGGCTGGACGATCAGCCCGGTGATCGGCCCCGCGATCCACAACACGGGCAGCGCCGCAACATCGGCGCCCAGCGTCTGAAAGATACGCGTCGTGTTCGCATTCTGCAGCGCCCAGACGATCTGGATGCCGAATAATGCAAAGCACATGTTCCAGATATGCAAATTCGTCGCGGCGAAACCGCGCGAAGCCGCCCCCGCCCCGCTTCTTGGCGAGGCATCGGCATGCAAATCTTGCATTACCTCCCCCTTCCTGTGCTATCGCATCCCGACTTCAGGCACGGACGGCATCATTATGAGCACCAACAATACGAGATTGGAAGACTTGGCAAGACTGGCCGGTGTGTCGATCTCGACCGTGTCGCGTGCACTCAACGACCATCCGCTGATCAGCCTGAAAACCAAGAAGAAAGTATGGGCCCTCGCGCGCGAGCATAATTATCCGTTCCGCAGCTATATGCCCGCCGCGCCGCTCGGGTCCGAAGGGTCGATCGTCGTCGTCACCCCGCACATGCACGGCCGCCCGCTGCCGCTGTCGCATCCCTTCTTCCTCGAATTGCTCGCGAGCATCGGCGAAGCGGCGCGCGCGCGCGACTGCGATTTCACCGTCAGCCACACGGCGCCGCGCGACATCGACGACCTCGCGACGGTCATGAACAGCAGCCGCGCCAATGGCGTGATCTTCCTCGGGCAGAGCATGCTCCACGACGGGTTCAACCAGCTGGCCGAAGCGAACAGCAATTTCGTCGTCTGGGGCGCGCATCTGCCGGGACAGAAATATCGCTCGGTCGGGTCGGACAATGTGCTCGGCGGCCGCCGCGCGACGCTCCACCTCGCGCGTTTGGGGCGCAAGGCCATCGCCTTTCTCGGCAGCAGTGACCCAGAAGCGATGCAGCGCCGCCAGGGCTATCTCGAAGCGCTCGAGGCGAACGGGCTCGAAGCCGATCCCGCGCTCGACATCCGCGTCGACTTCGGTTTCGAATCGGCCGAACGCGCGCTCAGCCAGTTGCTCGCGCGGGGGCGCAAGTTCGACGGCATCATCGCATCGAGCGACCTCATCGCGCTCGGCGCCATCCGCGCGCTGCGCAAGGCTAACCTGTCGGTCCCCAAAGACGTTTCGGTCGTCGGCTATGACGATATGCTGCTCGCACGGCTCAGCACGCCCGCGCTAACGACGATTCAGCAGGACACACTGGAGGCGGGCCGCCGTCTCGTGTCGCAAGTGATGGACGCGCATTCCGAACAATTTCTCGACTATCTGCCGACCCACCTGATCGTCCGCGAATCCTGCGGCGCCTGACTGTGCTATCTTAGAGTTCGCTAAGCGCGCCCGGCCTTGCGAAAGGGGCCAGATCGATCGTTCCACCGTGACGAGCCGCTATCATGCAATGCGATGGCAATTTTCCGACGCAATACCACAATCCAGATTCCCCGAAGGGATCGACCATAAATCATCGAAAATGGGGAAAACTGGAGCGGGCGAAGGGATTCGAACCCTCGACCCCAACCTTGGCAAGGTTGTGCTCTACCCCTGAGCTACGCCCGCTCTGGCGGCTGGAAACCGGTCGGTTCCAGCGGGTGAGGCGGGCGATTAGCACCGGCTTTTTGACTCGGCAACCCCTGATTGTGCATTTTCTCCGAAGGGTTGGCATATCGCCCGCAAATCCCACATAAGCGGGGAAAGAGTCTTTTCCGCTGACGCGGAAGCGACGCCAAATCAAAACAGGAGCAATATTGCGTGGCCACGCTCGGTCTGAACCCCACCGAAAAGGAAGCCGTCGAAGCTTTCCGCCGCGATGTCGTCGAACCGTCGATGACCAGCCTCGTCATCCTCGATTTCTGGGCCGAATGGTGCGGCCCGTGCAAACAACTTGGTCCCGTACTCGAAAAGGTCGCCGAGGATTATGCCGACAAGGGCGTCGTGCTGGTCAAGGTCGACGTCGATGCGAATCGCTTTATCGCCGGCCAGTTTCAGGTCCAATCGATCCCGACCGTCTATGCGATCTTTCAGGGCCAGCCGGTCGCGAACCTCACCAACGCACGTACCGAAAGCCAGCTCAAGGCGATTCTCGACCAGCTCCTTGCGCAGCTCCCGATCGAGAGCGAGGCGACCGCGCGCGCAATCGAAATCGCGCCGCTCATTGAAATGGGCGAAGGCGTCCTGGCCGAAGGCGACGGCCCGCGCGCCGCGAGCGTCTTTGCGCAGATTCTCGACATCGCGCCCGACAATGCCGCAGCGCATGGCGGGCTGATTCGCGCGTTTGTGCTTGCGGGCGATATCGAAGGCGCGCAGGCCGCGCTCGACGTCGTTCCGGCCGAGATCGGTGAAGACCCTGCGATCGCGCAAGCGAAAAGCGCGCTCGCGCTCGCCGCCGATGCCCCCGATGCGGGCGAGCTCGCCGCATTCGAAGCCGCTGTGACGGCGAACCCCGACGACCATCAGGCCCGATTCGATTTGGCCAGTGCGCAGATCGGCGCGGGGCAACGCGATGCGGCGGCCGACAATCTGCTCCACATCGTCGCCGCCGACCGTGAGTGGAACGAAGACGCCGCACGCGCCAAATTGCTCTCGCTGTTCGAAGCCGTCGGGCTCGAAGATGCGTGGGTCGCGGCACAGCGCCGCCGCCTATCGCTCATCCTGTTCGGCTGATGGGCGAGACCGCGCCCCTGACTATCCAGCGGATCGCGATCTTTCCGCTCACCGGCGCTGTGCTGTTTCCCGGGCTGCACCTGCCGCTCCACATTTTCGAGCCGCGCTATTCGGCGATGGTGCAGGAGGTTCTGGCGCGCGACCGGCAGATCGGGATGATCCAGCCGCGCCAGCTTCCAGGCGAAGAAGATCGCGAGCCGCCCGCGCTCTATGACGTCGGCTGCGTCGGGCGCATCATCGATGTCGAGGCGCTCGACGAGGGGCGCTTCAACCTCGTCCTCGAAGGCGTTGCGCGCTTTCGCGTCCGCCGCGAGCTCGACGTCACGACTCCGTTCCGGCAGGTCGAGGCCGAAATCGAGCTCGAAGCCGAAGACGACGCGGTGCTGGCGAGCATCGAGCGTGCAAGCCTTGAGCGCGAGGCCAAGCGCTTTGCTGCGCGGCAGGGCTATGTCGTCGACTGGGATTCGGTCGGCCAGCTCGACGATGCGACATTGGTGAACGGCATCGCGCAGGTCGCGCCGTTCGATGCGGCTGCGAAACAGGCCTTGCTCGAAGCGACGCCGATCGACGCGCGTGCCGAACTGGTCGTCCAGCTGATGCAATTTTTCGGCCGCTTCGACGGCGACGATGGACGCGCCACGCTCCAATAGGTTGGGAAGCCGGTCAGTGCGGCTTTTCTAGTCCTGCGTGGCGAACCATGTCGGCCAGCGCACGCCGCACGATATGCCGGTCGCTTTCGCGCAGTCGCTCGACGGCGTCGCTCACCATAAGCTGATCGCGGACAAGCGCTTGCTCGGCCGCGATGCGTGCTTCGATCCGGTCGCTATCGGCCCGGCAAGCACGCGACAGCCCGGCCCGGCGGCGCACCGTCCACTCGGCGACCAACCGCTCAGCGACAAGGCTGGCGAGGCCGTCGGCAGCGCCTTGTTCGGTCGCTGGTTCGGCCGCGGGATCGATCAGCCAATCGTCGGCGCGCCTTTCCTCGAGTGCATCGAGCGACAGCATCGCGGTCACGTCGCGCCGTCCGGCGCAGCGCTGGTCGCCGTGAAGGCGATGGCGCAATGCCTGCAGTTCGGCGCGAAGCTGCCAGTTCACATAAGTGGTGAAACGCGCACGCGCCGGATCATAGCGTTCGGCGGCGCGGTGGAGCGCGATCGCGCACACTTGCGCGGCATCGTCGGCGACGTCGGCCAAGCCATAGGTGCGGGTGAAATAGCGGATGCGCGGCGCCGCGAGCGCGGCGAGCCGGGCGAACGCGCGGTCGGCCAAAGCCCGTGTCCGCGCGCCCGGTGCGGCGTCGAGCGCGGTCCGCGCCTTTATATAATCGGTCACCGCCAGTTCGAGCGCATCGCTTTTTGCCGACATGGTCCTGTCCCCCCATCGTGCCGCGCGGCGTGGTTGCCGCAACGATCGGGATAGGGGGTCATGCTTAGCGGTGAGCTGCGGACGCCCTAGGTAGTAATACCTAGATTTCGGCGCCCGCTAGCAGGCGCGGCAGGTCGCCCGCCTCGCCGCGCGCTTCGTCCATGAAGAAGCGCTTGAGCATCGGCAGGCGCTGTACCGCGCCCAGCCCGGTGCGGCGGACCGCGGCGGCGGTGCGCCCCGGAATGCCGAACAGGCGGGTCAATCCGTCGGTCGCAAGGCTGACCATCATATTGTCGAGCCCGCGCCAGCGTTGATAGCGCGCGAGCAACGCCGCATCGCCGAGGTCGAGCCCGAGCCGCGCACCCTCGACAAGCACTTCGGTGAGCGCCGCGATATCGCGCAGGCCGAGATTCAGCCCCTGCCCCGCGATCGGGTGGATACCGTGCGCGGCATCCCCGACGAGCGCGATGCGTGTCGCAACGATCGAAGCGCTGTGATGAAAGCCGAGCGGATAGGTCATGCGCGGCGCGACCAGCTCCATCGCGCCGAGCACACCGCCGGCGCGCTTCTGTAGTTCGGCAACGAAACCGCGTGTCCCGAGCTTGGCGAAACCCGGTCCGTCCTTTTCCGACACCGTCCAGACGAAGGCCGAGCGATGCCGGCCCTCTGCGTCGTCGACGAGCGGCAGCAGCGCGAACGGCCCCGACGGATAGAAGATTTCGTGCGCGACATTGCCGTGCGGCTTTTCGTGCGCGACCGCGCCGATCATCGCGTGATGATGATAGGACCAGTTCGCGATGCTGAAACCCGCGGCGTCACGCGTCGGCGAACGACGCCCCTCGGCGACGATCAGCAGCGGCGCCGCGAGCTTCGTCCCGTCGGCGAGCGTCAGCGTGACGCCATGCGCATCGATCTCGCGCGCCACGACCGCGGCGGGCATCAGCAGCCGTACCAGCGGCGCCTCGGAGAGCCCGGCGGCAAGCGCGAGGCGAAGCTGGCGGTTCTCGACCATCGTGCCGAGCGGCGGATCGCCCTCGCCGGTGACGAAATCGAGCTCGCCGCCACGGTCGCTCTCGGGCACGCCGTCGCCCACTTTAATGGCGCGGATCGGACAGCCGTGACCAGCGAGGCGATCGGCGAGCCCCAGCACCTCGAACATCTGCCAGGTCGCACTTGCAATCGCCGAAGCGCGGCCGTCGAAACCCGGCGCGATCGTTGTCACCGGGTCGGCGGGATCGACGATCTGGACCGACAGACCATGGTGGGCGAGGGCCAAGGCGAGCGTCTGGCCGACAAGGCCGCCACCCGAAATCAGGACATCGCTACGCAGCGTTTCACTCATGGCTTCGCCCTAGCGTGCGGCAGGACGGTTGGAAAGGCTGTGGGCGGGGACGGGGCCGCGCTTGACGGCGAGTCCGCCCCATGCGCATATCGCCGTGGTTAACTGACAGGGACCGGACAAGAGCATGGCTAGCCGCAAGGCCGCACCCGTAAAGGCCGATTGGCGCACGGTTTTCCGCCAAAGCATCGCGCGATCGCTGGTGATCGCCGCGGCGGTGGCGCTCGGGCTTTTCACGCTGTTCCTGACCCTCGCGCTCGTCACCTATGACAGCACCGACGCGGCGCTCAACACCGCCGCGCACGGCACCGCGGCCAACTGGATGGGCAGCGCGGGCGCTTGGTTCGCCGACCTCGGGCTGTCGATCGGCGGCGCAGGCATCGTGCTGTTGCTACCGCTGCTCGGCATCATGGCGTGGCGGCTGTGGGCCGGCGAGGCGCAGCCCTATTGGCCGCGCCAACTTGCCTATTGCTTCATCGGCATCCTGCTCGTCGGCCTCGGCGCCGAACTCTGGTCGCCGGCGACCAATGCGCCGATGCCCGCGGGCTGGGGCGGGATCATCGCGTTGCTGATCGGCGGCGCGATCGCCCCGCTGTTCGCGCAGGCGGGTGAGCCCGCCGCGGCGCTGATCCGTTTTGCCACTATATTGCTGCTGGTTATCGTCGGCCTCTGGCTCGCATGGCGCGCGCTGCGGCTCGAAAAGGGCTGGGCGGCCCACTTCAAGCTCCCCGCCGCCGAGGGCAGCCGCATTGCCGAACCCGCGCGAGTGCCAAATGACGAGACCAAGGCGCCGAACTTGATGGAACGCGTCGTCCGGCCGCGCGCGGTCGCCGAGCCAAGCGACCGCGCCCCGCCCGAAATCGCCGATCCCGCCGAGCGGAGCGCGCCGTCGAAACCCCGGCCCAAGCCGCAGACCGAGCTGTTCACCAATTACCAGCTGCCGTCGATCGACCTGCTCGCGCCGCCGCCGCCGGGCCCGACCGGACAGATCGACAAGGCGGGGCTCGAACGCAACGCGCGCCTGCTCGAATCGGTGCTCGAGGATTTCCAGGTCAAGGGCGTCGTCACCGCGGTCCGCCCCGGCCCCGTCGTCACCATGTACGAACTCGAACCCGCGCCGGGCACCAAGGCGAGCCGGGTTTCGAACCTCGCCGACGATATCGCGCGCAACATGTCGGCGCTCTCCGCCCGCATCGCGCCGATCCCGGGCCGCACCGTGATCGGCATCGAACTGCCCAACGCGAACCGCGAATCCGTCGTGCTGCACGAAATTATCGGCAGCGCGTTGTTCCACGACCAGATCGGCGCGCTCCCTATCATCCTCGGCAAGAACATCAGCGGCGACCCGATGATCGCCGACCTCGCACCGATGCCGCACCTGCTGATCGCGGGTACGACGGGCTCCGGTAAATCGGTCGGCCTCAACGCGATGATCCTGTCGCTTCTCTATCGCCTCGGTCCCGACCAGGTGAAGATGATCATGATCGATCCCAAGATGCTGGAACTCAGCGTCTATGACGACATCCCGCACCTGCTCGCCCCCGTGGTCACCGAGCCCAAGAAGGCGATCCGCGCCCTCAAATGGGCGGTCGAGCAGATGGAGGACCGCTACCGGATGATGTCGTCGCTGTCGGTGCGCAACCTCGCGAGCTACAACGACAAGGTCCGCGGCGCGCTGGCCAAGGGCAAGTCGCTCGGCCGCCGCGTCCAGACGGGTTACGATCCCGACACCGGCCAGCCGGTTTATGAAGAAGAGACGCTCGATTATGCGCCGCTGCCGCAGATCGTCGTCGTCGTCGACGAACTCGCCGACCTGATGATGACCGCGGGTAAGGAAGTCGAATTCCTGATCCAGCGGCTCGCGCAAAAGGCGCGCGCGGCGGGCATTCACCTGATCCTCGCGACGCAGCGCCCGTCGGTCGACGTCATCACCGGGGTGATCAAGGCCAACCTGCCGACGCGCATCAGCTTCAACGTGACGTCGAAGATCGACAGCCGCACGATCCTGGGCGAAGCGGGCGCCGAGCAGCTGCTCGGCAAGGGCGACATGCTCTATGTCCCCGGCGGCAAACAGATCACGCGTATCCACGGCCCCTTCGTCTCCGACGACGAGGTGCGAGCGGTCGCCGACCATTGGCGTGGACAAGGCCGCCCCGACTATATCGAAAGCGTCACCGAGGATCCCGAGGACGGCGGTTTCGCGATGGAGGGCGCACCCGCCGGCGGCGACAGCGCCGAGGACCGCATGTACGCGAAGGCCTGCCAGATCGTCGTCGAAAGCCAGAAGGCGTCCACCAGCTGGCTGCAGCGGCAGCTCCGCATCGGGTACAACAGCGCGGCGCGCCTGATCGAGCGGATGGAGGAGGAAGGGCTGGTCAGCCCGCCCAACCATGTCGGTCGCCGCGACGTGCTCACCGACCAATATGGCCAGCAACGGTGAGGAACCTTTACCGCCCCCGCGACTTGAACAGCGTCTAACGACAGGTTCAGCGCGGGTTCAATGCCCGGCTGCGATGGACCGGTTCCCTATCCAAAGATGAGAGTCCGATGATCTTCAAGACGAACATGACCCGCCTCGCCGCCTGGACACTCGCGCCGATCGCCGCTGCAGGCCTTGCAGTCGGCGTGCCGGCTGTCGCTCAGTCGTCGACGACGCTGGCGTCGGTGCAGTCGCACCTTAAGGCAACAACGTCGATGACCGCCGATTTCGTCCAGACCGATCGCAACGGCCAGCGGCTGAGCGGCAAGCTGACGCTCAAACGTCCGGGCAAGATCCGGTTCCAGTATCAGAAGGACGTCCCGCTGTTGATCGTCGGCGACGGCAGTTCGCTGACGATGATCGACTATGAAGTGCGGCAGGTGCAGCGCTGGCCGGTCAAGAATTCGCCGCTCGGCGCGCTGCTCGATCCCGACCGCGACCTCACCAAATATGCCAAGGTCTTGCCCACCGGCAGCGGCGACGTACTCAGCGTCGAAGTGAAGGATCCCAAACGCCCCGAATATGGCACGATCACGATGGTGTTCGTCCGCGACGGGTCGGCGCCCGCAGGGCTGCGCCTGCGCGGTTGGGTCGCGCTCGATTCGCAGAACAACCGGACGCGGATCGATCTCACCAACCAGAAATTCAATGTCGCGGTCGCCGACTCGGCGTTCAAATGGACCGACCCGCGGCCCAAGCAGCGCGGTCGAGCCGGCTAACCCGACCGGCCCCTAGATTCCAAAATCATGACGTCGAATCTGTAAAACGGATTCGACGTCATTTTTTCCAGACCAACGGACGTCTCGCATCGACGAACTGCAAGAATGGCGCCGGAGCGCCGATTTTGTTCAGCTTGGCGACAGGGAAGACGGTCTATTTCAACTCTCGAAGGCGCCAACACGGCCCCCGGATTTGGGTTTCCCCCTGTTGCCCCACCCGGACTGCCAGGCACCTTCATTCAAGAGCGTGACGAGCGCTGACCTTGAACCCCCGTTCCACCGCCCCTGGAACGGGGGTTTAATTTGTCCGGCGTTTGGGACATTGCGCCCCCCGGCCCGCGCCGATAGAGCCACCGCATGACTCGCACCAGCATCGCTTCGTGGAACATCAACAGCGTTCGCGCCCGCATCGGCATCGTCGAAAAATTCCTGCGCGAAGAGGCGCCCGACGTCCTGTGCCTGCAGGAGACGAAGGTCGAATGCACCCTGTTTCCGCCCGAGATGTTCAAGCGGCTGGGCTATCAACATATCGTCACCCACGGCCAGCGCATGCACCACGGCGTCGCGATCGTCAGCAAGGTGCCGCTGACCGATGTGCGCAAATATGACTGGCAGGCGAATGGCGAAGCGCGCCACGTCGGCGTCACGCTGCCGTCGGGCGTGCGGCTCGACAATGTCTATATTCCCGCGGGCGGCGACATTCCCGACCGTGAACTCAACCCAAAATTCGGGCAGAAGCTCGATTTCTTCGGCCGCATGACCGAATGGTCGGGCGCGCTGAACGGGACGCCGACGGTGCTCACCGGCGATTTCAACGTCGCGCCGCTCGAAAGCGATGTGTGGAACCATAAGGCGCTGCTCGACGTCGTCAGCCACACGCCGATCGAGGTCGAAACCCTCGCGCGGCTGCAGGCGGCGTCGAATTGGGTCGACCTCGGGCGCCACTTCGTCCCGGCTCCGGAGCGGCTCTACACCTGGTGGAGCTATCGCGCGAAGGATTGGGAGGCGTCGAACCGTGGTCGCCGGCTCGACCATATGTGGGTGACCCCGGACCTGATGTCCAAAGCCGTGTCGCACCGCATCGTCCAGCCGGCGCGCAGCTGGGAACGACCGTCGGATCACATCCCGCTGATCACCGAGTTCGATTTTTGAGCGATATCGGCGCCCGTCGGGCGGCACGCGCCATCGACGCGCTACGGCGCGGCTGGCCGTTTCGTGTCGAGGGCGCGGACGGCTCGCTCGACCTGCTCGCGGTCGAAAGCGCGCGCGATGCGGCGCTGGCGGAATTTTCGGGCCACGATCTGCTGCTTTCGGGCGAACGCGCAGTCACGCTCAAGCTCACCAATCAGCGCGTTGCTGCAACGCCGGGTCCGGTCCGGTTGGCCAACGCCGCCGATACCGTTACCGCCGCCCTCGCCATCGCCGATCCGGCGCTCGATCTGGCTAATCCGCTCAAAGGCCCCTTCCGCACCGTCGCGACCGGCGGCGAAGCGGCGGCGACGGCCGCGATGACGATGGCACGCCACGCCGGATTGCTCCCTGCCTTCTTCGTGCGCGAAGCGACCGGCGACGCCGAGACCATGTGCACCGTCGACGATGTCGCCGCGCTGTTCGACCCCACGCGTCTTGAGATTGCGGCGCGCGCGCGGCTTCCCGTCGAAGCCAGCGAACGCGCCGAGATCGTCGCCTTTCGCTCGCCCGAGGAAGCGTCGGACCATGTCGCGCTCGTCGTCGGCAAGCGTGACGGCAATCCGCCCGTCGTCCGCCTCCACAGCGAATGCCTGACCGGCGACGTGCTCGGCAGCCTCAAATGCGATTGCGGACCGCAACTCCACGCCGCGCTTCATGCGATGGCCGACGCGCCGTGGGGCGTGTTGCTGTACCTGCGGCAGGAAGGGCGCGGCATCGGCCTCGTCAACAAGCTGCGCGCCTATGCGCTGCAGGATCAGGGTTATGACACGGTCGACGCCAATCTGCGGCTCGGCTTTCCGGTCGAGGCGCGCGATTTTGCGATCGCCGGGCGGATGCTCGAACTGCTCAATATCCCGCGCATCCGGTTGATGACGAACAATCCGGAAAAGGTCGCGCGCCTCGAAAAAGAGGGCGTCGAGGTCGTTGAGCGGATTCCGCTCGCGCTGCCAACGAACAAATATAACGAGCAGTACCTCGCGACCAAGCGCGATCGGACGGGGCATCAGCTCTAACGAAAAAGGCGCCGGACGATGCCGGCGCCTTCATCAAATCAATGCACGAAACGCGCGACGACGTCGCGATAGCTTCGACTGACCTTCACCTGCGCGCCCGAGCCGAGCACGAGGAAACATTCGCCGTTGGTGTGCGGCTTGACCTGCTTCACCTGTGACAAGTTCACAATGGTCGAACGATGGACGCGCTGAAAGTTGCGCGGGTCGAGCCGCTTTTCCAGATCCTTCATCGTCTCGCGCAGGATCAGGCTGTTGTCGGCGGTATAGATGCACATATAGTCGCCCGCGGCGTCGATGCGTTCGATGCTGTCGACGTCGACGCGGAAGATCTGGCCGCGATCTTTGATATTGATCATCTTTTCATAACGATCGGCGGCGTGCGCGTCGGGCTGCGTCTCGGCATCATAATCTTCGACCGCTTCGGGCGCGACTTCGGCAAGCACGGTCTTGAGGCGCTCGACTTCCGCGACGCCACGCTTTTCGGCGAGGCGCTGGCGGACGCGGTCTAGCGCGTCGGCGAGCCGTTCGGGCTCCACCGGCTTGACCAGATAATCGACCGCCTGCGCCTCGAACGCGCGGATGGCATGATCCGAATAGGCAGTGACGAACACCACCAGCGGCGGTTCGACCTCCATCAATCCCTGAATCACCGAAAAGCCGTCGAAACCGGGCATCTGGATGTCGAGGAAAACCAGGTCCGGCTTGTGGGTCTTGATCTTGCGGATGGCTTCGCGGCCATTTTGGGCGGTGTCGACGATTTCGACGTCCGCATGCGGTTCCAGCCGCAGTTGCAGGCCTTGGGTGGCCAATTTTTCATCATCCACCAGGATGGTTCTGATCGTCATGTTCTCTCGGTTCCAATCGTCATTTGCCCATCGGGCTGGAACGGAAACTCGATAACCACCGTGAAACCGCCGTCAGCGCCCGTATGGACGTCGAACCGGTGCTGGTCGCCAAAAGCCTGCGCCAGCCGGTCCCTGATATTGGCTAAACCCACGCCGGTCGATTCCGTTGCAATGCCTGTGGTGGGGTCGGCGCGGTCGGCTGACAATCCCGCGCCGGTGTCGGACACGGTAATCCGAACATTTTGACCGGCCAACTGTGCGGACAGCGTGATATCAGCGCCGTCTTCCTGCGGCGTGACCGCATATTTGATCGCATTTTCGATGAGCGGCTGGAGCAAAAGCGAGGGCAATCGCGCCCGCGCGACCGCCGGATCGATCGCGAAATGCGGGCGCAGCCGTTCCTCGAAACGCATCTTCTCGATTTCGAGATAGAGCTTTAGCGTCTCGATCTCCTGCGCCAACGTCACCTGCGCGGTCGGCTCGTTCGCGAGCGTGTAGCGGAGGAACGCCGACAGCCGCGACAGCATCGCGTTGGCGGGCTCGGCCTGTTTCAGCAGCACGAGCGTCGAAATGCTGTTCAGCGTGTTGAACAGGAAATGCGGATTGAGCTGGTAGCGCAGCATCGCGAGCTGCGCCGATGCCGCCTGCGCCTCGAGCCGGATGACGCGGTCATTCTGTTCCTCGAGCTGGAGGAAATAGTTGATCGCGAAATAAAGTGCCGACCATGCCGCGAGCGAGGTCGCGTCGATATACATCGCGCCGAGCAGCAGGCTGGTGAAGCCCGCCTCGCTCGCCGGATTCTGGATCTGCGCAACCCATGCGTCGATAAACGCCCACAGCGCAGTGGCGATCCCCGCCAGCCCAAAACTGACGCCCCACATCAAGAGCGGGCGGCGGCTGATCAGAGCGCGGTAACAGGCCGACAGGATGAGCGTCAGCGAAAAGCCGGTGATCGCCGAAATCGTCTGCGGGATCAGGAAGGTGAACGCCTGACCATTGGCAAGCCCCGACACGCCGCGCAGGCCGAGCCACGCGGCCCAGCCCAATATCTGCAGGTTCCAGAAGGCCCGGACCTTGTTGTCGAAAAAGGGGCCCGGCGAAGACAGTCGGAAAAGCGGCATGGGAGTCCGTGTGATGGCGATGGTCAGTCGCCGCGTGGGCGATATCGGAAACCGGCGCGGCCGATCATTCGGCGGCGACCGGCGCCATCGCAGCCTCGCCGCGCACGCGCGCCTGGCCGAGCGGCTGGAGTTCGGCGCGGTGCTTCCACAGCAATTCTTTATACCCGATCACCCGGCCGTCGTGCGCGGTCAGCGTCACCGGGCCGATCGGCTGTTCGTCGCGCGCATCGACGAGCACGGGGGTCGACGGGACGCCGGCTCCCCATTTTTCGCCCCATTGGCGCAGCGCGATCATTGCGGGGAGCAGCTCGATGCCCTTTTCGGTCAGCTGATACTGAACCTTGCGGCGATCCTCGGCCATCACTTCGCGCGCCATGATGCCATGGTCGACCAGTCGCGACAGCCGGTTCGACAAAATGTTGCGCGCGATGTTCAGTTCCTGCTGGAACTCCTCGAAATGATGGACGCCGTTGAAGGCGGCGCGAAGGATCATGAACGACCATCGTTCGCCCATCGCTTCCAGCGCCAGCGGCAGGGCGCAATTGCCCCCATCCATGTCGTTCAGCAGTTCGCGTAATTTTCCCATGACCCAAGCCCTAACGTAAAATCGGCATATGCGCCAAAAAAATATAAGGCCTCCGTTGCATTTCGCAACTCAAAGTCTAGGTAGCGCCTCGTAACCTCTCGGTTGCGCAAAAACAGGAGGTCCAAATGGCCATTTTCAAGCTTTCTCCCCTCGTCCAGTCCTTCACGCTGGCAGGCGCCGCACTCGTCGGCAGCCTCGCATTCGCATCCACCGCCGCAACCGCCGCGGGCGGCGCCTACTACCGCGCCGAACTCGCCAATCCGGCGACCGAGGCACGCTTTGTCGCGCGCGACGTCGTCTGGGCGTGCAAGGGCGCCAGCTGCACCGCCGTTCAGGGTACGAGCCGTCCGCTCGTCATGTGTTCGGCGCTCGTCAAAAAGGCGGGTCCGGTGGCAAGCTTCGTCGCAGGCGGCAAAGCGCTTGAGGCCGAAGAACTGGCGCGCTGCAACGGCGCAAAATAATCCGGCCTGCACGCCGATCGAAAACCGCCGCACGTCCGCTTGGCTTTGCCGGTGAAGTGCGGCGGTTTTTTCTTCGTTCCGCCAGCGGCGAACGATGCTTCCAATCGCCTTTATCAAAGTTGCTGAACGCTGGTCGTTCCACGCAAGCAAATTTCGCATTGCAATTGCGCCTACATGAACGACATTGGACGCAATGCTGAGACAATATGAACTTGTCGAGCGCGTGCGCGCTTATGATCCCGACGTCGACGAGGCGCTGCTGAACCGCGCCTATGTGTTTACCGTCCAGAAGCATGGCAGCCAGAAACGCGCCTCAGGCGACCCCTATTTCAGTCATCCGGTCGAAGTTGCCGGGATTTTGACCGACCTGCACCTCGACGCCGAGACGATCGTCACCGCGCTGCTCCACGACACGCTTGAAGATACGCTGACGACCCCTGAAGAGATCGAACGCCTGTTCGGGAAGGATGTCGGCCGGCTGGTCGACGGCGTGACCAAGCTCAGCAAGATCGAGGCGCAGACCGAAAACGAACGCGCCGCCGAAAATCTGCGTAAATTCCTGCTCGCGATGTCGGACGATATCCGTGTGCTGCTCGTCAAGCTCGCCGACCGTCTGCACAATATGCGGACGCTGCATTTCATCAAGAATCCCGAGAAGCGCCGCCGCATCGCCAAGGAGACGATGGATATCTATGCCCCGCTCGCCGAGCGGATCGGCATGTATGAATATATGCGCGAGATGCAGTTGCTCGCGTTCAGCGAGCTTGAGCCCGAGGCCTATGCGACGATCACCGGGCGCCTCGCCAAGCTGAGCGCCGGCGGCAAGGACAAGGTCGCGGGGATCAGCCGCGAGTTCAAGGAATTGCTCGCCAAGAACGGGATCGAGGCCGATGTTTCGGGGCGCGAGAAGCACCCCTATTCGATCTGGCGCAAGATGCAGGAGCGGCACGTCAGTTTCGAGCAGGTGACCGACATCATCGCCTTTCGCATCATCACGCCGACCGATGCCGACTGCTACGCCGCGCTCGGCATTCTTCACCGCAAGTGGAAAATGGTCCCCGGCCGTTTCAAGGATTATATCTCGACGCCGAAGCGCAACGGCTACAAGTCGCTGCACACGACGATCATGCACCAGCAGAATATGCGGATCGAAATCCAGATCCGCAGCCTGGGCATGCACCAGCAGTCCGAATTCGGCTTCGCCGCGCATTGGGCGTATAAACAGGGCGGCACCGCCCCCGACGGACAAGCCGGGTGGATTCGCGACCTGATCGAAATCCTCGAGCAGACGCACGATCCCGAAGAGTTCCTCGAAAACACGCGCATCGCGATGTATCAGGACCGCATCTTCGCTTTCACCCCGAAGGGCAGCCTGCATCAGTTGCCCAAAGGCGCGACCCCGGTCGATTTCGCCTATGCCGTCCACACCGGGCTCGGCGACCGCACCGTCGGCGCCAAGGTCAACGGGCGGCTGGTGCCGCTGCGCACCCAGCTCAACAATGGCGACACGGTTGAGATTCTCTCGTCGGACAAACAGACCCCGCAGCCCGCCTGGCTGGGTTTTGCGGTCACCGGCAAGGCACGCGCCGCGATCCGCCGCCATGTGCGGTCGAAGGAAAAGGTCGAACTCGCCGCGCTCGGCCGCAAGATGTACGACGAGATCGCGCTGCGCCTGCCGAACAAGGTCGGTGACAAGGCGCGGATCGCCGCGCGCGAGCGGCTGAAGCTCGATGACGATACCGCGCTTTACGTCGCGATCGCCAAGCAGCGGATCACCGACAATGCGCTGCTCGAGGCGCTCGTTCCTGGCATCACCGCCGAGATGAAGACCAAGCCGGGCAAGCTCGTGCAGGGCGCCGCGGTGTCGATCGCGGGGCTGACCCCGGGCGTCGCCTATCAGCTTGCCGATTGCTGCCACCCCGTCCCCGGCGACCGCATCGTCGGCCTGTCGCGCCCGGGCGAGGGGATCGAGGTGCATGTCATCGACTGCCCGAAGCTTGCCGACGGCATCGACGCCGACTGGATCGATCTGCGCTGGCAGGAAGACAGCGAGGGCGGCAATGCGCGGCTGTGCATCGTTATTTTGAACGAACCCGGTACACTGGCCGAGATGTCGGGTATCCTTGCCGCCAATTCGGCGAACATCACCAATTTGCGCCTGTCGAACCGCGAGGGCGGTTTTCACACCTATGACGTCGTCGTCGAGGTGCGCGACGTCCAGCACGTGATGCGCATCCTGTCGGCGCTGCGCGCGTCCGACACGGTGGTTCAGGCCGAGCGGCAGTAGTGGCGCAAACAAATCCCATTGTCGAAGCACGGATCACGCTTTTGCGGACCGAAGAAGGTGGCCGCCGCGATCCGCTCGTAGCTGGTAGCAGCTATCGTCCGAACCATAATTTCTTCGGACCCGACAGCATAGATATGTCACTTGGCGAGATCATCGTACCCGGCGATCGGGATATCCCCCCGGGTGGCATTTTCGAGACGACCATAGAATTCGCCTATTGGCCGGGGCTAGATGGGATTTTTGTGCCCGGACTCAAATGGCGAATCCAGCAAGGCTATCAACTCGTTGCTTTCGGTGAAGTCATTCGGGTTCGCTGAGACCGCTAGTTCGCGTAAAGCAGCGGCGGTCGCCACGCATTCTGGTCGACCTCGTCGCTGACCTTGTAAACCACGCCCTTGCTGTTCAGGAACAGCTTCTCCATCTCCGCCCGCGTGAAGGGCCGCGAACCCAGACGCCCGAACACCGCCATCTGCCCGCCCGTCTCGTCGACCGCGCGGTCGCGGTCGAGGCCCTTCGACAGTGCAAGCGCTGGTGACGGCGTCTTCGCCCAGGCGATCAGTTCGGGGGTCGGCTTCGGCGAAAAGCCATAGAGACCGGGATTGTTGGGGCTGGTCAGTTGCAACACCTTGATGCCGTTCCGCCCGTCGGCGACATAGCCGAACAGCGACGCGTTGGTCGACGCGACGATCACATCCTCGGCATCGTTGAGCATTCCGCCAAAGGTCAGCCCCGGCCAGACGATCGGCTCCGCGGGGCGCGTCACATCGACGATCACGAGCCCGTCCTGCTTGGCCGCGACATACATGTACGTCCGCGCCAGATAGATTTTCCGCGCATTGGCCAGCCGCACCGTGCCCGACGGCACCGCCACCGGCTGCGCGAGATTGGTGACGTCGAACAGCTTCACGCCCTCGGCATCGGTGACCCAGAGGTAGCGGAACTGCACCGCGCTCGCGCGCGCGTCGGTCAGCGGCAATTGCGCCGTGACCTTCGGCTGCAGCGGCGTCGTCAGGTCGAGCACGACCAGCCCCGCGTCGGTGGTGATATAGGCCATGCTGCCCGCGAGCGTCACATGCCGCGCCCCCGCCAGCACATTGCCCTCGTTCCACGTCAGCGCGCGCTTGAACTTGTTGTTGCGGAATTCGGCGTCGGCGAGCGTGTCGATGTCGACAAGGATCAGACCTTCGACGCTGTCGGTGATGACGGCATAGCGATAGATGTCGTGCATCACCTGTTCGTGGTTCTCGGGGAAATTCTTCACGATATTCTCGTTGCGCGACACGCTGATCGGCTGCGTCGTCGCGATCGCCATGCAGGTCGCATTCTTCGTCTTCACATGCGTGTCGTGGCCGAGCGCCGAGAAGGGTGCGCGGATGATCCGTTCAGAGAAGCCCTTGTTGCCGATCGACGCGATGTCATAGACGCGGAAACCGCCCTTGCCCTCGGCGACGAACATATATTCGCCGCGCTGTTGCAGGCAGTTTACCCGGCCGCTCGTCCCCTGAACGATATTGGCGAATTCCTCGAGCGCGTGCGTTTCGCCCGATCCCTTCTTATCGAAGGTCTTCCCGCGCACCCAATTTTTGAGCTCGCGGTCATTCTGTTCGACGTGCAGCTTCCAATAGTCGGGATAGGCATATTTCTGGAGGTAGCTGCCGATCACCGCCTGCGGCTCATCCCATTCGGTGACGCGCGTCGCCTGAAAGCTATTTTCCTGACCCGACCAGACGTTCAAACCAACGAAATTGACGAAATTGGTGCCGAGCAAATTGAGCTGCGCCATGATCGCATTATTATCGTCGGCCGCCGACAGGTGACAATCGCTGCATTGCTTGGTTTCCGAACGGCGCACCGTGTGCGGGAAGTGCGGTGCGAAAGCCTGACTCGAATAACCCGCCGACGAGATCGGCGGTTGCTGCACATAGATGCGCTCGCGGTTGATGTTCGTCGATGACAGCACCAGCGCCGAGGTCGAGCGCACCGGGGTGATAATGCCACGCGCCTCGCCGTCCGGGCCGGGCTCGCCGGGCTTGGTCAGCTGATGCCGGCCGAGCTGGAACATTTCGTCGCGCGCCACTTGCGGGTTGTAGGTCGCGAAATTGCGCGTCTCCTCACCCTCGAAATGGTGCATCTTGGTCTTCCAGTTCGCCTCGATCGGCAAATGGCAACCGCCGCAACTCGTCGTCCACGACAGGTGACAGGTGAAGCAGGTCATCTTGTCGTCGCCGTGCGCGCGATCTTCCTTCGCGACGCCCGGTCCCCATTCATACTTGCCGTCTTCCGATCCCGCGCGCGCCATCAGCTTCGCGCGCGCCGCCTTGGCGTTGAAATGCGGCCCCGGCGTCACCGCCTGCTTGACGAGGCTGACCTGCCATTCGAGCTTCGGATCGACGATCGAACGCTGGATCAGCCCGATCACCTCGGCATCGTCATTATATTGGAATTCGAAACGTCGCCGTCCGTCGGGATTGCGAAGCAGCGCCAAGTTGTTGCCCTGCGGCCGCGCCGCGACGTTCGAGGTGAGCAGGTTCGGGAAAGCATCGGCGGTGCCGTGGCAATCCTTGCAGCTGATCTCGACCGCGTTCGCGACCTCGCCCTGGATATAGCCGTTGCCATGGCTGTCCTGCGCAAAGTGGCAGTCGGCGCATTGCATGCCCTTTTCGGCGTGGATGTCCATCATATGGACCGCCTTGCCGGGGTTGATCCCGGGCGGTACAAACTTGCCCTCTACGCCCGGCCGGCCCGGATCGGCACTCGACAAGCAGATGTCACGCTCCTTGGGATCGGTATAATGGTTACAGCTCTTACGCCATTTTTCCGGGTCCTTGGGATCGACGATGTTCGCGGTGTCGGTGCCATAGGTCGACATATTGCCGTCGGCGGTCAGCAGATTGCCGTTGCGGTCGCGTTTGAAGATGCCGCGGAAGTTCCAGCCGTGACCATGATAGTCGGCGAACTGTGTGTCCTTGTTGCTGTCGTTGACGTCATAGACGTCGCGCAGGAATTCGACATCGGCCCACAGCCCGCGCGTCGCCGCACCCTCGGGATTGCGTTCGAGCACCTGATGCACCTCGGCGGCGGTCGGATAGCGCTGCTGCTTGTATTTCTTCTGATATTCTTCGTCGCTCATCCCCGGCGGGCGCGGCGCCGTGTTGTCGGGACCCGGCCACATCTGCGGCGCGTCGGATTCATAATCCCACATCGTGTAGCCGAGATAGGAGTTCAGGAAGATGTTCGGCTGGTGCATGTGGCACGACATGCACTGCGAGGTCGGGATCGCGCGGGTGAAGGTGTGGCTGATCGGATGCCCCGATTCGCGCCGCGGCTGCTGCTCGGGGCGTGCCGGAACGTCGGGATCGGCGGGGTCGATCAGCGCGCCATGACCGCCGCCGGCCTGATCGCCGTCGTCGGCACCATGCGAATCCCCGCCGTGCCCGCCCTCGGGCTTCCATTTCTTCTCGGCAATCGTCGGATCGACCGTCGCCGTCTCGCCGTCGCGGCCGAACTTGGCATAGGTCAGGCTGTGCCGCGGCTCGCGATCGTTGGCATAGACGACGTGACAGCCCGAACAGCCCGAATGGCGATAGTCGCCGGGCTGGTCGTTAGTCCCCATGAACCACGACAACGGGTCGTTGAGGCGCGTCTTGTGGATGTTGAGCACGGGGATCGAGACGCGCAGCCCGGTGCCCGGACCGCGGTTCGACTGTTTAAGGTCAGGGCGCCCAGGTTCCTCGAGCCGCTGGATGCTGCCGGTCGGGTTCGGCAAGCCGATTTCGGGGAATTGCGTGTTGATGTTGCGCCCGCCGCGTTCGAACACGCGGAAGACGTCGCCCGGCGGCAGCACGCTCCACCGTGGCAGCGGATACATTTTGGCGAGCGCACCGCGTTTTTTCTCGTCGTCGGTCAATATCTTGTCGAACCCGAAGCTCGGCTTGCACGCTTCCTTATATTCCTCGGCGGTGAGCCGCGACGAGGGCGACAGGATGCATGCGGGTTCGCCGGTGCGCGTATAAGCCTCACCAAAGATGTAGTTTTTATAGGGGACGATCCCGTTGTTATACGCCGCACCGCCCCAAAGCATCGCGCCGGTCGACATCATCGACCGCTCGGTCGCCTCGATCACCTCGAGATGGCACGCGCCGCACGCCTCGCGCGCGACGCGATAGTCGCTGGGGTTTACGAAGCGGATGAATTCGGGCGATTCCTTGTTGAGCAACGTATAGCTGCGCTGCGGGTTCGCCGAGCTGTTGTGCCACGCGCCGGGCAGCGTCGGCTGCGGGTGCGCGAGCTTCATCACTGCCTTGTTCGTCGGATGCTGATAGCCGAGGCTCGGCGTGCCGCGCTGGCTCGCATCGCCGCCGTGGCAGTCGGTGCAGCCGAGCCGCACCGCCGGGGTCGCGTGCATCGACGGCTGGTCGGTGCGCGTATGGCAGCTGTAGCAGCCTTCGGATTTCTGGACGACCTCGGCCTCGCTCTGCTCGCGCGGCGCGGGCGGGGTGAAGCGATATTCGATCTTGAGCGGTTTTTCTTCCTCCGCCGCACGCACGACGCTCGCGCCGAACGCCGCGCACATCGTCACAAAAGCGAGCAGGGCGAAGAGTTTGCGCGCCACCATCAGAAACTCACGATCACATTGGCGAGGATCGACACATAGGCGTCGTCCTTCTTCTTGTTGTCGAACAGATCCTTGAACCCCTTGCCCGGGAGCAGCATCGCGGCGCTCAGGCGTCCGACGATATTCTGCGTCGCCTTTGGCCGCCAGATCGTCGCGACCGACAGGTCGAAACCGATATCCTTGGGGATCGACCCTTCGGTGCGCAGCGCCTGCAGGCTCGACGCATTCTCGAACCACAGATGGTTGAAATTGGTGCTGACGCGAAATTCGGGAGTCAGGTCGAAATCGGCGCCCGCGCCGATGAAGACGGTGCCGGGATTGTTGAAATTCGACTGCCCCTCTTCCTTCGACGAGCGCAGCGAGTTCAATATGCCGTTGCGCCCGCTGATCGCGATGACGCGTCCGCCGCCGGCAAAGGGGATCGTCTGGCGAATCCAGTAGCTGGTGTCGGCGCCGCCGAAGATCGGATTTTCGAAGATCGCGTCATAGCCGCCTTCGGTGTTGTTATACGGGTCGCCATCGCCCGTCGCATAAAGCCCCGAGAGGCGGAAACGCATCCAGTCGTGATCGTAGCTGAGCTCGACCGCGCCGAAGCCCGCGCGGATTTCGGCAGGCTTGCTCGTGAAGAAGCTGTTCCGGTCCTCGCCGAGCGCGGCATAGAAACTCGCGGTGACGTTGATCCGCCCGATCCGTCCGTCGGCGCTATAGCCGAGATAGACGACATCATATTCGCGCCCGCGCAGATCGCCGAGCAGCGCCGGGCGCACCGGGAAGCCGTTGTGGTCGATCTGCACGTCATTCTTTTCGCGGTTCATATTATAGGTGACGCTGACCTGGCTGGTCAGCCCGACGACCGGGAAATCTTGGCGATAGAGGTTGCCGGTGAAGATGAAATCGCTGCGCGGCGTCTGGGTGATGTCGTTGAGGCCGCTGTTGGTATCCTTTTCGAGCCGCCAGAAGGCCGCGAGATTATATTGGAAGCGGTTGTTGTCGCGATTGCCGAACAAGCGGATGCCAAGCTGGCTGTCGTTGAACAGGAAACCGCGAAAATCGCTCTGGAATGGCTGGATGCCGAGGCGGATCGAATAAAAATCGAACCGGTCCGACGTGTTGCCGAGATGCTTGTCGACGAACAATTCCTGCACGCCGAGGAATGAGTCATAGCGATGGCTCGCCTTCGACGGGCGCACGTCGAGCACGCGCCGTTCGGGCACGTCGACATAATTGGCCTGATAGGCGAGCGTAACGCGATATTCGATGTCGGGCGGCTTGAACGCGGTCGATCCCTTGATCAGCGCCGCGCCGACGATGACGGTCTGCGCGAAGACGAAGCTGCGATCCTTGCCGAACACGTCGAGGCTGCCCGGCCGCTCGGTCGTTTGGACGCCGACGGGGATCGGGAAAGTGCGCGGTTCGAACACCGTGTCGGACACCGCATTGCCGACAAAGAACCAGTCGTCGCCCTTGATCGGCAGCCATTTAACCTTGCTGCGGTCGATCGCGCGGTCACCCTTATACGTATTCTGGTGATAGGGATCGAACCAGCGTTCCTTGACCACGCCCAATGTCTCGATGAGGCGCCAGCGGTCGGGAACCGGCAGTTGATCCTCCATCCCCGGGAAGGCTTGCGGCGGCGGCGGGCGCAGCGCGCCGACATTGTCCTGGCTCAAGGCGTCGGGAAGGTCGGGCGTATAGCCGGGGCGGCGGCGGCCCTCGATAATTTCGGTGACGAGATCGTCCTTGACCATCGCCTGCCAGTCGACCGGCGGTGGCGGCGGGATCATCTCTTCGGCAGATTGTTCGTCGGGCGCGGCGTCGCCGGCAACCGGCGGCCCTTCGGGCGCGGGCGGCGGCGGTAACGCCTCCGCCCCCGGCGCGCCCTGCGCCGCGAGTGTCGCGATGATCGGCCAAAGGCTGCCCCCCGTCATCATCACCTACAGCCCGTTGCAGACATTCTGGTTCGCCGTGTCGAGGAACGGGGCAAACGGGCAGCTGATATAGCGGAGGCGCACCCCGGCGCCGACGGCGACAACGACGGTGTCCGAGCGGATCGCGGCCGGCGCATTGCCGATACCGCCGACGCGGGCGCCGCCGTTATGTGCGCCGAGGAAGCTGATCATATCGTCCTGGTCGATACCGTCGCCCGACACGCCGATCGCGCCGATCAGTTGATTGCCGCGATAAATGGGGACCGAGCCGGGGAAAATCTGGATGCCGTTCTGCAGCCTGTTCTGACCCGCCGCGACGTCGGGCAAGGTTGTGCAGCGCGCCGGGGTGTCGGTCGGGCTGGCGCCCGAGACGAAGCCGAGATGTGCACCGAGATTGCCGATGATCAGCGCCGATTGCAGCCCGGTCGAGAAGGGATTGAACTGCGCGATCGGGCGCGACAGCGGTCCTTGCGGGCGGCCAACCTCGCCATCGGGGAAATAGGGCCGCGCAAGATTGCCGACGGCGCGGTCAGCATAGGCGATGTTGCCGGTGAGCGCTGCGGAGCTGTTCAGGAAGGTGCGTGTTGCGGTGACAAACTGGCGGACATCGGCGCTGGCATTGGCACCAAGTTCGGTTCCCGCCTGCGCGTTCGAGAAGAAGGCCGCCGTGCGTGCCTTCTGCAAACTGACGTCGGTGCCGAAGATCGGCGCGTCGGGCGAGCGCACGATGCCGAGCACCGATCCGTGGGTATCGACGATGCTGATCGTCACCTGCGCGCGGCTGTCGAGCGGGCGGCGGATCTGGGCGCGCGCGCGGCTCATCACCGTGAAGGCTTCCTCGAGCACCGCGCGCGCCTCGGCCTGCGTCAGCGGTGCGCTGTTCGTCGCGCCGTCAGTCCCGGCGCGGAGCGGATAGCGGTTGGTGCCGCTGCCGTCGGTCAGGACGAAAGCGTCGCGGTTCGAGAACTCGGCGGCGGTCGAGGCGCGGATGCCCGACGCTTCGCTGCCATAAGCAATCCCCGCGGTCACAGCGGCATTGGCATAGCCGATCACCGCGACGAGATTGCCCGCAGTGCCGTTGAGGCTCGCGAAGCTCGCGCCGCCGCTCGACATCACCCCGGCAAAAGTCGCATCGGAAAAGCGCAGCGAGGTCCCGTCGACGGTGATCTTGTCGGCGGTGATCGTGGTCGGTGCCTCGAACCCGCGTGTGCCGGCGAGCGCGATGAACTCCTCGGGGTCGTTGTCGATGTCGAGGATGTTCGGATCGCTGCCGTAAACGCCGTCGCCCATCACCCCGATGCCGCCGACGAGCACGCCATTCTTGTAGAGCGGGAGCCCGCCGGGGTCGGCGGCGAGGCCGAGCGGCGAGCGTTTCGGTCCGATCAGCGCTCCCGCGCCCGGCGCACCAAAGCGCGCCGACAGGTCGCTGCACGGCAGTTGGCTGAACTGCACCCCGAACAGCGGCCCGCTTTCGAGACCAACCGTGGTCGGCGCGGGCGGGAAATGTTCCTGCACGATCTGGCTCGCGGTGCGGGTCGAGAAGGCGTTGCCGCCGCTGGAGAGATATGCGCCGGTCACCGCCTTGGCGATCGCGCCGCCCTCGGCGGGGAAGATGACGTTCTGCGCGTCGATATTCACCCCATTGGGCGCGGGCGCGGTCGTCGCGGTCGCGCGCGCGCCGTTCATGCGGAAGACGCCGAGGACGTTGCCGACGCGGTCGGTCACCGCGATCACCGACGGCAGGCTGCGCGCCTGCGCTTCGGATATGGCCTGCGCGAGGACGCGCTCGACATCGGCCGTGGTCAGCGCCTCGGCAGCGGGCGGGGTATAGACCGTCGTTGGTGTGGGGGTTGGCGTCGGCGCGGGCGTCGGGGTGGGCGTTCCGCCACCGCCACCTCCACCGCCGCACGAGGTGAGCAGCAGGGCGCCCATCGCAGCGAAGGCGGCCGAACGGAAAAGATGGCTCCTGCTCTGCATGATCTTACCGCAGCGCCCCGATCGCGCGCACCGCGCTGCCGAACGACGCCTGGAATTCGCTGGGCTTGTACGCGTTGGGGTCCTTCACCGCCGCATAGGCCCGGTCGATATCGCCGCGGATGCCCGCCGCAGCGCCGACGGTGACACGGCCCGACGACACCATCGCGTTGAGCAGGGTGTCGACCCCCATCACCGCTTGCTGCGACCCCGAATAGTCGGTGTAGCGATCGCTGATCGCCTTCGCCGAAATCGCATCGACCATCGCAAAGGCGTCGGCGCCCGAGAAACTGCGTGATGCAAAGGCCCTCTTGAGGGCCGCGACCGTCTGCGACAGCTGCGCGGCCGCAGCAACCGCGCTTTGCCGGTCGGTCGCCATCGCCTTGTGGAAGGCGGCGGTGCGCACCGCGAGCTGGTCGGCGAGCGCGGGCGCGGCAAGCCGCGCGGCGGCGGCGAGCATGATCAGATTCTCGTCATTATAGGGCGGCATGCCCTCCGGAATATTGCGTCCCGCATTGTCGAGGCTGGTACGCACCGGCTTCGCCTGATCGAAGATGCGGCGATGGCAGCTGTGGCAATCGAGGAAATAAAATTCGGGGAACATGCCCTCGGTCCCGCGCCGCGTCTGGAACAGAGCGAGGCTGCGTTCGATCGCGGTGGCCTGGCCGACCGCCCACATCTGGACATGGTCGCTGCGCCGGCCAGCGGCACCGAACTTGCGCCAGCTATAATCGCCATCCTCCTGATGATGCGCCTGCAGCGAGGAGAAGAGGTCGAGCTCGAACGAAATGCGCGGATGCCCCGCCGCCATGATGCGGTGGGTGACGAACTGCCCGTCGGCCGCCGAGCCGAAGTGGCAGTCGACGCACACGCCCGCACGGACGACCGGGTCCTCCAGCTTCTTGAGCCCCGCCGACAGGTTCGCCAGATGTTTGTCGCGCATTTCGCGGTCGGGGTCGGCATTGGTGCCGACGCCGGCATAGTGGCTCGCGAGCCAGCCGCCCGCCGGGCCATGACACGATTCGCACCCGACCCCATCCTCGGCGGGCACCGCGCGCGCCGTGCCCGCGGTGCTGTGACAACCGAGGCACATCTGCGCCTTGGCCGGGTCGCCGATGCCGAGATTGCGTGCGATGAACTGGCTGCGGTTGTTGCTGAGCACCGCCCACGCGCGGCTGTGCGCGCCGCCGGGGGTCGAGGGTTCCTGCCATTTCATCAGCTCGTCCTGGCGGACGACGGTGCCGTCACCCTCCATCCGGCCATGGCAAGTCGACCCCGCGCACGAGGCGACGCCGGTGTAGCGCGCGCCGCTTTCGCCTTGCGACCGGGCGGGGGGAGCGGCGAAAACGGCGGCGATCGCAAGCACAAGCAGCAGCGCCGTGAACGCCGCTATGGCCGCCCACTGTCGCTCGCCGCGTCCACGAATCGCGTCGGTCGTCATCCCTGAGTCCCCTTTTCCCGCCCGACGCTTTTACGCCTTGGGCCGCAATTTACACCACCCCGAATGCCAGCATCGCGTCGGCCACTTTCTTGAAGCCGGCGATGTTCGCGCCTTTCACATAATCGATATAGCCGCCGCCGCGGTCGCCATAGGTCAGGCAGCTTTTGTGGATGCCGTCCATGATGTCCTTGAGCATCTGCTGCAGCTCGGGCTCGCTCCAGCTACGGCGTCCGCTGTTCTGGCTCATCTCGAGGCCCGAGACCGCAACGCCGCCGGCATTGGCGGCCTTGCCCGGCGCGAACATGATCTTCGCATCCTTGAAGACATGCACGCCCTCAAGGTTGGTCGGCATGTTGGCGCCTTCGCTGACCGCGATGCAGCCGTTGGCGACAAGCGCCCTGGCGTCGTCGCCGAGCAGTTCGTTCTGCGTTGCGCACGGCAAAGCAACGTCGCATTTGACGCCCCACGGTGTCTTGCCTGCGGTGAAGCTCGCGCTTTTAAACTCGTCGCAATATTCCTCGATCCGCCCACGGCGGTGCGTTTTATGCGCCTTCACCCAGTCGATCTTTTCCTGCGTGATACCGTCGGGATCGTGGATAAACCCACCCGAATCGGATAGCGTCAGCACCTTGCCGCCGAGCTGGACGATCTTTTCCGCCGCATGCGTCGCGACATTTCCCGAACCCGAAATGACCGCCGTCTTGCCGACCAGATCCTGCCCCTTCGCCGCGAGCATATTGGCGAGGAAATAGACTGCGCCATAACCGGTCGCCTCGGTGCGGATCAGCGAACCGCCCCATTCGAGCCCCTTGCCGGTGAGCACACCGGTAAATTCGTTGGTGATCCGCTTATACTGGCCGAACATGAAGCCGATCTCGCGCCCGCCCACCCCGATGTCGCCTGCGGGCACATCGATGTCGGCGCCGATATGGCGATAGAGCTCGGTCATGAAGCTCTGGCAGAAGCGCATGATCTCGCGCACGCTCTTGCCCTTGGGATTGAAGTTCGACCCGCCCTTGCCGCCGCCCATCGGCAGCCCGGTCAGCGCGTTCTTGAACGTCTGTTCGAACGCGAGGAATTTCAGCACGCTTTCGGTAACGCTCGGATGAAAACGGATACCGCCCTTGTACGGCCCGATCGCATTGTTGTTCTGGACACGCCAGCCGCGCTGGACGCGGATATTACCGTTGTCGTCTTCCCAGCAGACGCGGAAAGACACGACGCGGTCGGGTTCGGCGATGCGCCGCAAAATCTGTTGCGCGTGATATTCTTCCTTGTCGGCGATGAAATCGAAGATGTCTTCCGACACCTCCTGCACCGCCTGGACGAACTCGGGCTGACCCGGGTTGCGCTTTTTTACGCCTTCCATGAACGTCGAAAAGTCGACGTGATCCGAAACTGCCATGCACCCCTCCCCTGTATGACTGGGAAAGCCGGTGCGACCCCTGACGATTTTATCGTTGACCGACCTTGTGTGCCAAAGGCTACACCATCGCTGAGCAAAGGCAATATGACTGCGCGCACAGGCCGTATTTTTTCATATGGCGCACAAGAGGGGCAAAAATGAGCGAGAGCAACGAGATGGCCAAGGGAACGGGCCGCGGCATGACAGGCACGAACCGCGCGATCCTGATCGCCGCCTTCATCTTGCTAGCCGCCGCGATCGGCTACGCGATCTGGCGCGATACCGGCGCTGCAGCCTCCGATCCGTCTGCGCAGGCGTCCGCGGCGCCGTCCGATCAACTCGCCGAACTCGAGGCGCGCACGAAGCGCGAGCCGAACAGCGCCGACGCCTGGACCGCGCTCGGCGCGGCGAAATTCGACCTCAGCGATTTTGCCGGTGCCGCCGCCGCTTATGAAAAAGCGGTGGCGCTTTCGCCCGAATCGGCGGGCCTCTGGTCGGCGCTGGGCGAGGCACGCGTTATGGGAAGCGACAGCGATCCGATGCCCGCCGCCGCGCTCGCGGCGTTCGACAAGGCGATCGCGCTCGACGCCAAGGATCCGCGCGCGCGCTATTTCCTCGCGGTGAAGAAGGATATCGGGGGTGATCACAAAGGCGCGATCGAGGACTGGTTCGCGCTGCTTTCCGACACGCCGCAGGGCGCCCCGTGGGAAGCCGACCTCCGCCGCACGATCGAGCAGGTGGGGCGAATCCACAAGATCGACGTCGGCGCGCGGCTGGCAAGCACGCAGGCGCGGCCGCTGACCGCCAACGAAATGCCGGTCGCCGCGCGCGCGATTCCGGGGCCGAGCCGTGCCGACATGGAAGCGGCATCGCAGCTTCCCAAGGGCCAGCAGGATCAGATGATCGAGGGCATGGTGAGCGGGCTCGAAGCCAAGCTGAAGGCGAATCCGGCCGACGTCGACCGCTGGATCATGCTGATGCGCAGCCGCATGACGCTGGGCGAGACGGCGAAGGCGGCGCAGGCGCTGAAGGACGGGATCGCCGCCAACCCGGCCGCCGCCGGACGGTTGAAGGCACAGGCCCAGCTCCTCGGCGTACCGGGCGCGTAAAATACCCATTGGCGCGCGGCCGGCAAAACGATACGTCGTCAGGGCTGCGGGGGGCAACCATAACATAGGGTCGCCGCGGCACACTGCCGCGAGACGCTTTCGGACGTATTTGCCCGGGACAGTTGTCCACTCTGTATTGGGCCTCGTGGTTTCAGTCAGCCGTCGATGCGCGGGCGACCACCACCCGCACATCAGCCAACTTGAGATTTACCCCGCCATCAGTGCCGCATTGCCGCCCGCCGCCGTGATGTCGGTCGAAATCGACTTTTCCTCGGCAAAGCGGTGCAGATAATGCGGGCCACCCGCCTTGGGGCCGGTGCCCGACAGACCGCGCCCGCCGAACGGCTGCGAGCCGACGATCGCGCCGATCTGGTTGCGGTTCACATAGACGTTACCAACCTGCGCACGCGCCGCGATATGCGCCGCCACGCCGTCGATGCGCGTATGGACGCCGAGCGTCAGCCCGTAACCCGAGGCGTTAATCGCATCGATGAGCTGGTCGAGTTCGCCGCCCTTCCACGTTGCGACGTGGAGCACGGGTCCGAAAATCTCGCGCTTCAGGTCGGTGACATGGTCGAGCCGGATCGCCACCGGCGGCACGAAATGGCCATCGGCGGGCAAGTTCGTGCGGCCCGCTTCGGCGATCACGCGGCCCGCGGCGCGCGCTTCGGCGACATAGGCGGCGATATTCGCCTGCGCTTCATCGTCGATGATCGGGCCGACGTCGGTGGCGAGGATCGACGGATCGCCGACGTTGAGTTCAGCCATCGCGCCCGCGACCATTTCGATCATCGTGTCGGCGACGTCTTCCTGCACGCAGAGCAGACGCAGCGCCGAACAGCGCTGGCCCGCGGACTGGAAGGCCGAGGCGACGGCGTCGCGCGCGACCTGTTCGGGGAGCGCGGTCGAATCGACGATCATTGCGTTGGCGCCGCCGGTTTCGGCGATCAGCGTCGCGATCGGGCCGTCGCGGCCGGCAAGGCTGCGGTTGATCATCCGTGCGACCTCGGTCGATCCGGTGAAGGCGACGCCGATGATGTCGTTGTTGCTCGTCAGCGCCGCGCCGACAGTCTCGCCGCGGCCGGGGAGGTAATGGAGGACATCGCCGGGGATGCCGGCTTCGAGCAGCAGCTCAACCGCGGCATGTGCGATCAGCGGCGTCTGCTCGGCGGGTTTCGCGAGCACGCTGTTGCCCGCGGCAAGCGCCGCCGACACCTGCCCCAGGAAGATGGCGAGCGGGAAATTCCACGGGCTGATGCACACGAACACGCCCTTGCCTTCGAGCATCAGCTCGTTGCGCTCGCCCGTCGGGCCGGGCAGCGCCACCGGGTAGGTGAAGTCGGCACGCGCTTGCGCGGCATAATAGCGGAGGAAATCGACCGCCTCGCGTACCTCGGCAATCGCATCGACCAGCGTCTTGCCCGCCTCGTCGATCGCGAGCCCGAGGAACAGCGCGTCATGTTCTTCGAGCAGATCGGCGGCGCGTTCGAGGCGCTCGGCGCGGAAGGACCCGCCTGCGAGGCTCCAGTCGCCATGCGCCTTGCGCGCCGCGGCGACGGCATCGGCGACGGTCGCGGCGTCGGCCTCGATCACCTGGCCGACGATAGCCCCGGTAGCAGGATTGCGCACCGGCTCAGCTTTACCCTTACGTGCAACGCCGCCGATGATCGGCGCCGCGACAAGGTCGCTCCGCCGCGCCGCGCCGATCGCCGAAACCAGCGCTTCGGGCACACCCGGCTCGCCAAGATCATAGCCGCGCGAATTGCGCCGCACCGGATCGAACAGCCCAAGGCCGGTCGCGATGCTCGAGGTCGCCGCGCTTGCGACGCTGCGCGGATCGACCGCGAGCTGTTCGGCGGTCACTCCGGGGTCCGAAAATTGGTGCACGAAGCTTGAGTTCGCGCCATTTTCGAGCAGGCGGCGGACGAGATAAGCGAGCAGGTCGCGGTGCGTGCCGACCGGCGCATAGACGCGCACCGGACGCGGCGGCGGGAACAGCGTGACCAAGGCATCATGCGCGCCCTCGCCCATGCCGTGCAGCCGCTGCAGCTCATAATCGGCGCCCGCGAACAGTTCGGAGACAAAAGCGAGCGTCATCGCATTGTGGCTCGCGAACGCCGGATAAATGCAATCCTGGCAATCGCGCAGCAGCTGGGCGCAACGCATATAGTTGAGGTCGGTGTGCAGCTTTGCCGTGAACACCGGGAAGTCGCCGAGCCCGAGCGTCTGCGCGCGCTTGATTTCGGTATCCCAATAGGCGCCCTTGACGAGGCGCATCGACAGTTTGACCCCGCGCGTCCGTGCGCGGTTCGCAAGCCAGTCGATCACCGCCGGCGCGCGTTTCTGATACGCCTGAATCACGATGCCGAGCCCGGTCCAGTTGTCGGCGATCCCCGCGTCGATCAGCGCCGCGAACACGTCCATATGCGGCTCCAGCCGGTCGGTCTCCTCGGCGTCGATCATCAGCGGGATGTTTACCGCGCGCGCCGCCTGCGCGAGCTCGATCACCTTCGGCACCAGCTCGCCGACCACGCGCGCATGCTGGAGATATTCATAGCGCGGATGAAGCGCCGAGAGCTTGATCGAAATGCCGTGGTTGGCGTGCGGGTCGCCCGCCTTCGCCGCCTTACCGATCCGTGCGATGGCATTGGCATAACTCTCGTAATAACGCGCCGCATCCTCAGCGGTGCGCGCCGCCTCGCCGAGCATGTCGAAGCTCGCGAGTTCGGACTTTTCCTTGTCGGCGCGCTTGACCGCGGCGTCGATCGTCTCGCCCATCACGAACTGCTGACCCAGCATTTTCATCGCCGCGAGCGCTGCCTGGCGAATCACCGGCTCGCCCGAGCGGCGGACCATCGATTTCAAGAGGGTCAGCGGGTTCGCCCTGCTGCCCATAGCGTCGAGCATCAACGTCGCCGAGCCGAGCGACAGGCCGCGCGACGACAGCGCGACGATCAACGGGCTGTCCTCATCCTCGCCATCCTTCCAGTGGCGTCCGGCGATCTTGTCGCGGATCAGCGCATTGGCGGTCGCATTGTCGGGGACGCGCAGCAGCGCCTCGGCGAGGCACATCAGCACGACGCCTTCCTCGGTCGACAGGCGATAGCGGTTCATCAGTTGCGCAACGAGCGTTTCGCGCTCGCCCTCGGCCTTCGCCTTGCGGATCAGTTCGAGCCCGCGCTGCGTTACGGCTTCGACGCTGGCGGAGGAGGTGGCAAGAGCGCTACGCAACTCTGCGACGATGTCGGATTCGCTGCGGCGGGCGAGGGCGCGGATGGGGGCGCGGTCGGGGCTTTGAGTCATGCCGCCTGATACCATATTGCCGTAAGTCTATCAGACTTGTTTTGGCGAATTTGATATATGAATTGACCAAGTTTGAGATCAATCCTAGTCGATATGCATGAAAAATTCCTCTTCGACAGTCGAACTGGATGAGTTCGATCGCAAGATTCTCGCGATTCTGGGCCGCGACGGGCGGATCACCTTTACCGAACTCGCGTTGCAGGTCGGCCTCTCGAAAACGCCGTGTCAGCAACGCGTGAAGCGCCTCGTCGACAGCGGGCTGATCGTCGGCTTTCGCGCGATCGTCGACCCGGCCAAGGTCGGGCTCGACCATGTCGCCTTCACCGAGGTCAAGCTGTCCGACACGCGCGAGGATGCGCTGAAGCAGTTCAATATGGCGGTGCGGCAGATTCCCGAGGTCGAGGAATGCCATATGATCGCGAGCAGCTTCGATTATCTGCTCAAGGTCCGCACTCCCGATATCCGCCGCTATCGCATCGTACTCGGCGAAAAAATCTCGAGCCTGCCGCATGTCGCGAGCACCTCGACCTTCGTCGCGATGGAGACGATCTGCGAAACGGCGCGCTGAGGCTGCACCGCCAGCAAAGGATTGACCCGCAGCGCGGATGGCGGCAAAGGCGGCCCAACGGCTGTCGCCGAGTGCGGGTGTAGCTCAATGGTAGAGCTTTTGCTTCCCAAGCAAGTGACGAGGGTTCGATTCCCTTCACCCGCTCCAACTTTTGCAGCGATTTAGCAGAGCTAAATCGCGATCAGCAAAAGTCCGGCCAGCCACGCGAAGCGGGGACTGACGGCGTGGCTTTGCCGCGCCGGATCACGCTAAACCTTTTTCACCTTCACCGACTGGCTGACGAAAGCGATATCGCGGTACGCGGTCAGGAAAGAAATGTCGGCGGCATCGCGCCCAACGCAGATGCGCGCCATTTCGGACGCGCTCGCCATGCCCGTCGCGTCGACCAGGTGCCAATCGCCATCGAGATAGACTTCGGCGACGGCGTGGAAATCCTGCGGCGAAACGCGCAGCGCATAGGCGCTCGCCATGCGCGCCGGGATATGCGCGGCGCGCGCGAGGGCGATCATCACATGCGCATAGTCGCGGCACACGCCGCGGCGTTCGACAAAGCTGTCGAGCGCGCCGGTCTCCGAGGTGCTGGAGCCCGATACATAGGTGAAGCGGCTTTCGATCCAGTCGCGCATCCGGCCGATCTTCGCGCCGCCCTCATGGTCGCCGAAGCGGCGTTCGACAAAGGCGTGGAATTTGTTCGACGGGCAATAGCGCGATTCGTTGAGATAGGGGATCGCCTCGGCAGGCAGCCGGTGGAGCGGCACTGCGGCGAGCGCGCGGAAGTCGGTGTCGGGCCGGTCGACCTCGACCGACGCGCGATACTCGGCGCGCAGGCTCCCCTCGGCGCGCAACCAGATCGGCTCGCAGATGCCGTCCGCGGCCGGAACGCGCGCGACAAATTCAGGCGCGCCGACGTCGAGCAAGGTCTCGAGGACGCGCTGACCATGCCCGTTCGCGGCCTCGATCTGCAGCATCAGGTCGACGGGTTCGGACAAGCGGTAATTTAAGGAGGCGGATATTTCGAGTTTCATCTATCGGCAACGCATGAGGGAGGGTTCGGTGGCGCTAGGGACAGCAGAAAGAAAGAGCAAGTGACGGCGGCGCGGACCATCCCGTTCATCGTCGCGACGATCTTCATGGATGCGGTCGGTTTTGGCATCATCATGCCGGTGCTGCCGCAACTCGTGATGGAGGTCGGCCGCATCGACCTGCCGCACGCGATCGAGGTCGGGGCGTGGATCGGGCTCGTCATGGCGGTCGCGACCTTCCTCGCCTCGCCGGTGCTTGGCAATCTGTCGGACCATTTCGGGCGGCGGCGCGTACTGCTGCTCGCGCTCGGCGGGCTCGCGGTCGATTATGCGCTGCTGACGATCGTCGAGACGCTGCCGTGGCTGTTCGTCGCGCGCGCCTTGTCGGGGATTTTCGGCGGCAGCTATGCGGCGGCACAGGCCGCGATCGCCGACATCACCAAGCCCGAGGAACGGGCGCGCAATTTCGGCTTCGTTGGTGCGGCGTTCGGCATCGGCTTTGTCGCCGGACCCGCGATCGGCGGCTTCCTCGGCGAGATCAGCCCGCGCGCGCCGTTCGTGGCCGCCGCGATCCTCGCTGCCGCCAACATGCTCTATGGCTATTTCATCTTTCCCGAGACGCTTGCCCCCGAACGCCGCCGCGCGTTCGACTGGCGCCGCGCCAATCCGCTCGGCGCGTGGAAGACGATGCGTAGCCTGCCCGGTATGGACGGCGTCGCGGGCGTGCTTGTGCTGTGGCAGATCGCCAGCCTCGTCTATCCGATGACGTGGAGCTTTTATTGCATCGCGCAGCTCGGCTGGACGCCGGGGATGATCGGCGCGAGCCTTGCCGCGGTCGGGGTGATGATCGCGCTCGGGCAGGTGTTCGTCGTCGGCCCCGCGGTCGCGCGCTTCGGCGAGCGCGACGCGGCGACGCTCGGCATTCTCGTCGCGGTGGCGGTCTATGTCGGTTACGCCTTCACCACCTCGACGATCGGCGCCTTCCTGCTGCTGATCCCCGTCGCGCTGCAGGCGCCGGTGCAGCCGTCGCTGATGGCGATGATGTCGCGCCGCGCAACCGCAGAGACGCAGGGCGAGGTGCAGGGGATTTCGGCGATGGCGATGGGGCTCGGCCAGCTTTTCGCGCCGCTGCTGCTCACCGGAACGATGGCCTATTTTACTGCCGATGGCGCGCCGGTGCATTTTCCGGGCGCGGCCTTTGTCGTCGCGGCGATCTTTGGCCTGCTCGCGATCCTGATGCTGCGCCGCCTGCCGCGCGCGACGCAAACGGTCGATCAGATGCCGCCGTCGGTCACCGCATAGCCGAGTGCTTCGAAGCCCGCGGTCAGCGTCGCGACACACGCCGCGACCTGTTCGCCGTCGGTCGAACGGATGACGAAATTGGCGCCGGTCTTTCCTTCGCGAAAGAAGGGATAGCTGCCGATCGCGACGCCCGGATAATCTTTTTCGCCCTGCCGCAGCAGGTCGGCGATCTCGCTTTCGGGCGCCCAAGCGCCAATCGTGTGCGCAACAAGCGGCGCGCCGCCTTCGAGCTCGCCCGTCAGCGCGTCGAGCATGCCCGCGGTGATGTGCGGCACCCCCGCCATGACGAAGAGATTGCCGATGCGGATGCCCGGCGCGCCCGACATGCGGTTGGGGATCAGGTCGGCGCCGTCGGGCACCCGCGCCATGCGCAGCCGCGCGTCGGTCAACTCGGTGCCTCGTGCGCTATAATAGCGCTCGAGGATCGCGCGCGCCGCGGGATGGATCATTACGCCGACACCGAGCGCCTTCGCCACTGCATCGACGGTGATATCGTCATGCGTCGGGCCGATGCCCCCGGTCGTAAAGACATAATCATAGCGCGCGCGGATCGCGTTCAGCGCGTCGACGATCTCGTCCTCGACATCGGGAACAATCCGCACCTCGCGCAGACGAATCCCCTGCACCTCGAGCCAGGTCGCGATCTGCGACACATTCTTGTCCTGGGTGCGGCCCGAGAGGATTTCGTCGCCGATCACCAACACGGCGGCTGTCCAGATGCGTTCGTCGCTCATGCCTTTGCCTTAGCTGCCTATGGTGACAAAACAAGCCCGCTGGCGGTTAGATAATGTTCTTGATATGTTCGCCTCCGAATCGAAACCCATGGGAGAAACACGATGGCCGATGAGCTGATTTTCTATACCAACCCGATGTCGCGCGGGCAGATCGCGCGCTGGATGCTCGAAGAGGTCGGCGCACCCTATGAACCGCGCATCCTCGATTATGGCACGACGATGAAGGACGCCGACTATCTCGCGGTCAATCCGATGGGCAAGGTTCCGGCGGTGGTTCACGACGGCAAGGTCATCACTGAATGCGCCGCGATCTGCGCCTACCTCGCCGATGCCTTTCCCGAAGCCGGCCTCGCCCCCGATGTGGCCGACCGTGCCGACTATTATCGCTGGCTCTTCTTTACCTCGGGGCCGGTCGAGCAGGCAATCACCGCGAAGCATTTCGGCGTCGAGCCCGATGCCGACCAACAGCGCATGGCGGGCTTCGGTTCGCTCCCCGCCGCGCTCGACGCGCTCGAAAGCGCCGTGGCTGGCAAGGCGTTCGTCGCGGGCGACCGCTTCAGCGCCGCCGACGTCTATGTGGGTAGCCAGATCGACTGGGGGCTGCAGTTCGGCACCATCGCGTCGCGACCGGCGTTTGAAGCCTATGTCGCCCCCTTGCGCGAACGCCCAGCGTACAAGCGCGCCAAGGAAATCGACAATGGCCTGATCGCCGAGATGCAGGCGGCGGGGACCGCCGGATAGAACTGCAAAGGCATCCGCTGTGAGGGTCCGTTTTGGGGTGGGGGGCGACCCCTCGTGCAACCCGGCGAAAGCCGGGGCTCCGTGCGGAAAAGTGCAACGTCAGCGTTGGAATTCCGGGCCCCGGCCTTCGCCGGGGCTCACATCTCTATCGGCCGCTTCCAGTCGTTAGCTCTAGTTACCACCACCTACAGGGCTCCTCAGCCCAAAAAGAAAGAGCCCGGCGAATTGCTTCGCCGGGCTCCCATGTTTCGTGTCTGTCCGTCCGCTTAGTCGCGGCTGCCCATCAGGTTGAGCAGGAAGGTGAACATGTTGACGAAGTCGAGGTAGAGCGTCAGCGCGCCCATCACCACCGACTTGCCGACAAAGTCGGTCCCGCGGACATAGAAATACATGCTCTTGATCTTCTGCGTGTCATAGGCGGTCAGGCCTGCGAACAGCAGCACGCCGATCACACTGATCGCCAGGCTGAGCGCGCTCGACTGCAGGAACAGGTTGATCAGCATCGCAACGAGGATGCCGACGACACCCATGATCAGGAAGGTGCCGAAACCCGACAGATCCTTCTTGGTCGTGTAGCCATAGAGGCTAAGCCCGATGAACGCCGCTGCGGTCGCGAAGAAGGTCGTTGCGATCGACGTGCCCGTGAAGGCGATGAAGATCGTCGACATCGACAGACCCATCACCGCGGCATAGATCCAGAACAGCGCCTGCGCCGCCGGGGTCGACAGCTTGTTGATGCCAAAGCTCAGCACCAGCACAAAGGCCAGCGGCGCCAGCGCCACCACCCACATCAGCGGCGAGCCGACCAGCGAGGCGGTGAAGCCCGACTGAAACGCCAGCAACGCGACGATGCCGGTCAGCAGCACGCCCGAGCCCATATAATTGTAAACCGACAGCATGTACGACCGCAGGCCGGCATCGACGGCCTGGTCCATTGCGTTCGCGCCGGCGCCAAAACCGGAAGCCGCCACATTGGGGTCGTTCCAATTCGCCATTGTCTTTACTCCATCACCGGCCAGCCCATACCGGCCGTAAGTTGCAATATCGGGGGTTTGTCCGCTTGTTTCAAGCGAAACCGGACATCAGCAATATTCCAGCAATATTATTGTCTCGCCGCAAGTTGAGGATCGCGATCTTATTCATCGCCGCTATGCTGCCCGCATGTCCACGCACCGCCTGTTCGTCGCGCTGCGCCCGCCGCGCCCGGTCCGCGACATATTGCTCGCCGCGATGCACGGCATCGCGGGCGCGCGCTGGCAGAATGACGAGCAGCTCCACCTGACCTTGCGCTTCATCGGCGAGGTCGATCGCCATCAGGCAGAGGATATCGCCGCGGCGCTCGGTGCGCTTTACGCACCCGCAGTCGCGGCGCGGATCGCGGGGGTCGACCTGTTCGAACATCAGGGGCGGCCACATATGATGTGGGCGGGAATTGAGCCGCACGCTCCGTTCGCCGCCCTGCATCACAAGGTCGACCAGTTGCTCGCGCGCGTCGGCGTGCCGCGCGAGGCGCGTGCTTTCACCCCGCATATCACTCTGGCGCGGCTCAACCGCGGATCGGGTCCGGTCGCGCCCTTTCTTGCACTGAATAGCGATCTTGCCAGCCCACCGTTCGAATTCGGCCATGTCACACTGTACGAAAGCGAACTCGGGCATGGCGGCTCGCGTTATCATCCGGTGGCGCGTTATCCGCTCGATGGCGAAAATTCGGCAACGAGCGCGGCCGCGACCGCGTTGACATCGTCCCACGTCGCGGCAAAGCCGTCATCCTCGCCATAATAGGGGTCGGTGACGCCCTCGCCGCCGCGGCCCGGCAACAGGTCGAGCATCAGCTTGAGTTCGGCGGTCGCATCGGCCGGGCGGATCGCGCGAGCGTCGCGCAGGTTCGTCGCGTCGGCGGCGAGGATCAGGTCGAAATCATAGAAGTCGGCACGGCGGAGCTGGCGGCCGCGCAGCGCCGAGATATCGACGCCGCGGCGGCGCGCCTCGGCCTGCGCGCGGGCATCGGGCGGGTGGCCGATGTGCCAATCGCCGGTGCCCGCCGAATCGATGGTCGCGTCGATGCCGGCCTTTGCGAAAGCCGCGCGCGCGGCACCCTCCGCCAGCGGCGAGCGGCAGATGTTGCCGAGACAGAGGAAGAGGATCGCGGGCCCGGTAATTTCTCGATCATCGCGCATATCGACCATCTTCTCCATAAAGTTGAACCGACTTTCAACTTGCGCCTTGGTTCGGCTCTGCTAGCCATGAGGCATAACAGATAATGGGTCAGGGAGAGGGTTGCCAGATGGCCGAGATCGCCAGCGAAAACGAGGGGGCACACGAACGCGCGCCGCTGCCAGTAACCAAGGCCAGCGGCTATAGCTGGTATGTTCTCGGCGTCCTCGTCGTGGTCTATATCCTCAATTTCATCGACCGGCAGATCCTCAGCATCCTCGCGGTCGACATCAAGGCCGACCTCGGACTGACCGACGGCGACATGGGTTTCCTCGGCGGCGCCGCCTTTGCGGTATTTTACGCGCTGTTCGGCATTCCGCTCGGCCGGCTCGCCGACAATTGGAGCCGGGTGAAGCTGTTGTCGATTGGCCTGACCCTGTGGTCGGCGATGACGGCGCTATCTGGCTTCGCCTACAATCAAGTCAGCCTGACGCTCGCCCGCATGGGCGTCGGAGTCGGCGAGGCAACCGCGAGCCCGACCGCCTATTCGCTGATCTCCGACTATTTTCCGAAGCGGCAGAAGGCGACGGCGCTCGCCATCTATTCATCGGGTCTGTACCTCGGCGGCGGCGTGTCGCTGTTCATCGGCGCGCTGATCGTCGAGGCGTGGAACAAGGCCTATCCGGGCGGCGGTCCGGTGGGACTGGTCGGCTGGCAAGCGGCCTTCCTTGCGGTCGGCATCCCGGGTCTGTTGCTCGCGCTGTGGGTGGCGACGCTGCGCGAACCGGTGCGCGGCGCCATGGACGGAGTGACGAGCCCTAGCTCGCCGACGCCGTTCCGGGCCTTCGGCAAGGATCTGTCGATGATCGTCCCGCCCCTGACGCTGATCGGCGCGTGGCAACGCGGGCCGACCGCGCTCGCGATCAATATCGGCTTTGCCGCCACGATCGCAGCCTTCGCCTGGTGGATGATCGCGCTGACGGGCAATTTCCCGCAATGGTCGGCGGTCGGACTTGGCTATTATGCCGTCTTTTCGTGGGCGTGCGCCCTGCGCGCGCACGATCCCGCGACCTTCCGCCTCATCTGGGGCACCCCCGCGTTCATCTGTACGACGCTGGGCTACGGCCTCGTCAGCCTCGCCGCCTATGCGCTCGGCTTTTGGTCGGCGCCCTATGCCGAAACGGTGCTGGGGCTGCCCAAGCAGGAATTGGCCGCAATCCTTGGCGCGAATGGTGCACTCAGCGGTTTCATCGGGGTCATCATCGGCGGCTGGATGGCCGATTATCTGCGCAAGAAGAATCCGGCGGGCCGCATCCTGATGATCATTTTCGGGGTGATCGCGCCCATCGTGCCGATCTGGATCGGCTATACGACCGAGAATGCGACGCTCTTCTATGCAATGAACTTCCTCGCCGGGATGTTCGGAGCGACCGCACTCGGCGCGGCGGCGGCGACGACGCAGGATTTGGTGCTGCCGCGGATGCGCGGGACCGCGACGGCAGCCTTCTTCCTCGGCACCACCCTGGTCGGGCTGTCGTTCGGCCCCTATATGGTCGGGCAGATTTCGGACCTCGCCGGCACGATCGTCGACGGCAAGCCGGTCGGCGACCTGCGCACCGGCATATTGTCGCTGATCGGCGTCGCCCCGATCGCGCTCGGCTTGCTGCTCTATGCGTATCGCGCGGTGCCGGCGGCCGAGGCGACGATCGCCGAACGCGCAGCGGGCGCCTGATCTTTCGATCACGACGCCCGCCTTTTGTCGGTCGAGTTTTGAAATCGCCCCCCTCACCCCGCGTGACGGGAGAGGCGAAGCCGAAGCCGTTTTACTTCGTGCCCTCTTTGACGATCACGCCGCACGCGACGCGGCCGCCGCTGTTGCCGCTGGGATCGGTCTTGTAATCGTCGGGTCCGGCGTGGATCACGAAAGCGGCGCCGTCGGCGTCGAGCAGCCCGCCGTCGCCCTCGAAGCGCGAACCGACGAGACGCAGCGTCGCGCGGCCGATCTGGTCGGGCTCGATCACGAGGTTGGGCAGATCGCCATGATGCGCGCCCATCGGATTGTCGCGGCCATGCTGAACGCCGGTCGGGTTCCAGTGCGGACCCGCGCTGGCGAAATCGGGCGCATTGCACTGGCCGACGGCATGGACATGCATGCCATAGGTGCCCGGCGCAAAGCCGCGCGCGACGAGTTCGACGCGCAGACCGCTGGTGTCGCGATAGATATCGGCGCGGCCGCGGTCGGCGCCCTTATTGTCGTAAAGCTGCGCATAGGCGTCGGGCGCGGGCAGCGTCTCCGTCGACTTCTTGCCCATCCCGGCGCAGCCGGCGAGCGCGAGCGCCCCGATCACGATGGCCCCTTGCGCCATGATAAATTTACGGTGCGAACCCATCGTCATCTTGCTGCTCCCTTTGATCCGGACTGGAATCAGAACGTCGCCACGGCGCGTTTCGATCCCCGTTCGCCGGTGATGCCCGCAATCGCCGCCAGTTCCAAGGGGATAAGTCGATTTCGGGGTTGTGAGCTGCCCGCGCCTGACATTGAAGAAAAAGATGGGCGTGTAGTGAACTTCTTGCCATGTCATGGAAATGCGGCTTGGTCTGATGATGCTCATCCCCGTAATTTTGATCGCAGGAAGGGCGTGCGATAATCGTCGCGCTGTCGTGTCGGAAGAAACTGTCCGTGAAATTCGGCAAGAGCTTCCGGGAATTACCGACCAGTGCCTTGAGATTATTCGATATGGTGGCATCGAAGCTATGCCAGAACGCACCGACCAGTGTTTCGAGATGGCGCCGAAGCAGCGGTGGAAAGGCTTATGGCAAAAGGGGTTTGAGGACTCAAGGTTCTGCCCCTCTCCCGCTAACTCCTGTTCGTTTGAAAACCCGGGAGAAAGCATATGGCTGTCCGAGCCCGACAAGGATGTCCAGGTCGGTAGCTACAATGGCGATGTCTATGAAGTCGAGTTTATCGGGCGCCAAACATCTAAAAGCGGGCGCTACGGGCATTTCGGTGAATTTGACCACGAGATAATCGTCGACAAGATGATCATCGTACGGCGTGAGAAGAAAGCCTCAGTCAAGTGAGCCGTTCTGCCGTATATTAGCGTGTGCCGGAGAATATCCACAATCGGTCGTTCATGGCCATTCGGCACAGATCGCGCCGGAAAAAAGGGCCGCGGATTGCTCCGCGGCCCCATATTTTTGCCTGACGGCCCTGATCGAAGATCAGAAGACGCGGGCGTATTGCTCGTTGCCGACGAAGCCCAGCTTGCCGACGCCGCTGCGCTTGATCACCGCCATGACATTGTCGACGACGATATAGCGTGCGTAGGGGTCGGGCTGGACCTGCAGTTCGGGTTCGACCGGCAGCGCCTTGGTCTGTTCCAGATACTGCGCCAGCTGAGCGAGATCGACCGGCGAACCGTTCCAGGTGATCGTCCCGGCGGGATCGATCATCACCTTGTTCTTTTCGGGGTCGACATTGCTCTGGCTGTCCGTCGGGACCGGCAGATCGATCTTCACCGCGTGGGTCTGGACCGGAATGGTGATAATGAACATGATGAGGAGCACGAGCATGACGTCGATCAACGGCGTCGTGTTCATGTCCATCATCGGTTCATTTTCGTCCCGATCTCCAACTGCCATGGACATGCGATTATTCCTTCGTTCCTAAACGGAGCGCGCCCTTACAGGCGGCCCACGGTGCCCGAGCCAGGAGCCGGTTCCGAAATGAACCCGATCTTCTGGAAGCCGGCATATTGCATCGTGTAGATCACGCCACCGATGCACTGGTACGGGGTGTTGACGTCGCCGCGGATGTGCACTTCGGGGAAATTTTCCTCGGTGATATTCTGCGGTCCGCCAATGTCTTCGAGCAATTGCTCGAGCTTCTTCTGTCCACGTTCCAGCAGCTGCTTCGAATCGACCGGGGTCTGGCCCCAGTAAACTTCGCACGCCGTGCTCTCGGGGTTGGGCTCGCCGTCGCCGTCGGTATCAGCCGAACGGATCGAAAGCAGCACATTCTCAGGCTTCGTCGTCGTCACCTCAAACGCCACGTCGGGCAGCTTCAGGTTCACCGTCTCCAACACCACGGGAACCGTGATGAGGAAGATGATGAGCAACACAAGCATGATGTCCACG
>Ga0209257_1000278_pt1 | contig 114707 bp, 102 predicted proteins | sample AraplaCvi_mCL_r2_FD_184277 | JGI IMG/M metagenome (GOLD analysis project Ga0209257, IMG submission 184277) | Arabidopsis root microbial communities from North Carolina, USA - plate scrape MF_Cvi_mCL_r2 (SPAdes) (version 2) | ecosystem: Host-associated > Plants > Roots > Endosphere | place...
CGCAAGAACCTGGCCAATGTCGACCTCAACAACGGCACCCTGTGGCACCCGGTGAAGGCCGGCCACGGCGCAGCCCGCGTGTTCATGCAGCCGGCCTCGGAAGGTACGGGCGTCATCGCCGGCGGTGCAATGCGCGCCGTGCTGGAAGCGGTGGGCGTGAAGAACGTGCTGGCCAAGGCCGTCGGCTCGCGCAACCCGATCAACCTGGTCCGCGCCACCCTGGCCGGCCTGAACGGCATGCACTCGCCGGCCCGCATCGCGGCCAAGCGCGGCAAGTCGGTGGAGGAATTGAACCATGGCTAATGACAAGACGGTCAAGGTCCGCCTGGTGCGCGGCCTGCGTGGTTCCCAGTCGCGTCACCGCCTGTCGGTGAAGGCGCTGGGTCTGAACAAGCTCAACGATGTGCGTGAACTCAAGGACAGCCCGCAGGTACGCGGTCTGATCGCCAAGGTTCACTACCTCGTCCAGGTCGAGGAGTAATTCACATGCGTCTCAACACTTTGTCGCCTGCAGAGGGCGCCCGCACCGAGCGCAAGCGCGTCGGTCGCGGTATCGGTTCGGGCCTGGGCAAGACCGCTGGCCGCGGCCACAAGGGTTCCTTCGCCCGCGCCGGTAAGGGCAAGATCAAGGCGAAGTTCGAAGGCGGCCAGATGCCGCTGATCAAGCGCCTGCCGAAGGTCGGTTTCCGCTCCAAGCTGAAGAAGGACACCGCTGAGGTGCTGTCCTACCAGCTGGACCGTCTGGAAGCCGGCGAGATCGACTTCGCCGCACTGCGTGCCGCCAAGCTGGTGCCCAGCACCGCAAAGCGCGCGAAGATCGTGAAGAAGGGCGAGCTGAGCAAGAAGTTCGTGCTGAAGGGTGTGCTGGCCACGGCCGGCGCGAAGGCGGCCATCGAGGCTGCCGGCGGAAGCGTGCAGGAGTAATCGTTGATGGCGCAGGGCAACATTGGCGGGTTGGCGGGTGGCATGGGCAGGTTCACCGAGCTGCGGCAGCGTCTGCTGTTCGTGCTGGGGGCGCTGATCGTCTACCGCATCGGCTGCTATGTGCCCGTTCCGGGTGTGAACCCGGACGCCATGATCGCGATGATGCAGGCGCAGGGTGGCGGCATCGTGGACATGTTCAACATGTTCTCGGGCGGCGCCCTGCACCGTTTCAGCATCTTCGCCCTGAACGTGATGCCGTACATCTCGGCATCGATCGTGATCCAGCTGGGCGTGCACATCTTTCCGGCGCTCAAGGCGCTGCAGAAGGAGGGCGAGTCCGGCCGTCGCAAGATCACTCAGTACTCGCGCCTGGGCGCGGTGCTGCTAGCAGTGGTGCAGGGCGGCAGCATCGCCACCGCGCTGCAGAACCAGGTGGCGCCGGGCGGCATGCCCGTGGTCTATGCGCCGGGCCTGGGCTTCGTCATCACCGCCATCGTGGCGCTGACGGCCGGCACCATTTTCCTGATGTGGGTCGGTGAGCAGGTGACCGAGCGCGGCATCGGCAACGGTGTGTCGCTGATCATCTTCTCGGGCATCGTGGCCGGCCTGCCGGGCGCGGTCCTGCATACCTTCGAACTGTTCCGCGACGGCAGCATCAGCGCCATCTCGATGATCCTGATCGCCCTGGTGGTCGCGGCCTTCACCCTGCTGGTGGTGTTCGTCGAGCGCGGCCAGCGCCGGATCACGGTGAACTACGCACGCCGCCAGGGTGGCCGCAACGCGTACATGAACCAGACCTCGTTCCTGCCGCTCAAGCTGAACATGGCAGGCGTGATTCCGCCGATCTTCGCCTCCTCGATCCTGGCCTTCCCGGCCACGCTGTCGATGTGGTCCGGCCAGGCTGCCGGCGCCACCTGGCTGCAGCGCGTGGCCAACGCGCTGGCCCCGGGCGAGCCGCTGCACATGATCGTGTTTGCGGCCATGATCATCGGTTTTGCGTTCTTCTACACCGCGCTGGTCTTCAACTCGCAGGAAACTGCCGAGAACCTGAAGAAGTCCGGCGCGCTGATCCCGGGCATCCGTCCGGGTCGCGCCACCGCCGACTATGTCGACGGCGTGCTGACCCGCCTGACGGCCGCCGGTTCGCTGTACCTGGTGGCGGTCTGCCTGCTGCCGGAGATCATGCGCACCCAGCTGGGGACCTCGTTCTACTTCGGCGGCACCTCGCTGCTGATCGTGGTGGTGGTGGTGATGGACTTCATCGCCCAGGTGCAGGCGCACCTGATGTCCCACCAGTACGAAAGCCTTCTCAAGAAGGCCAATCTGAAGGGTTCCTCCCGCGGCGGTCTGTCCCGCGGCTGAGGAACAGTAATTGGGCGGCTCGTGCGGCGGTCTCGCGCGCGAGTGTGTTCGGGCCAGTTCCTGCGCAAGAGTAGCGCGGGCGGTCACCGGCCAGTTCCGGTGGTGACCAGGCCGGATCCGGCGCCGGAGCATGGGCACACTCCCCATGCCGGGCTCGACCTGTTCCCGCGAGGGAACGGGGGCGGGCTTCCATGTAACCCGAGACCTTGCTAGAATTTCGAGTTCCCTTCTGTCCGTGCCGCGCAACCCGTCGTGGGGCGTCGTGCCGGGGTCAATACATTCATCGTTGGAGAATCGCGTCATGGCGCGTATTGCAGGTGTCAACCTGCCTGCCCAGAAGCATGTCTGGGTGGGGCTGCAAAGCATCTACGGCATCGGCCGTACCCGGTCCAAGAAGGTCTGCGAAGCCGCAGGCGTCACTTCGACCACGAAAATCCGTGACCTGTCCGAGCCGGAAGTCGAGCGCCTGCGCGCCGAGATCGGCAAGTACATCGTCGAAGGCGACCTGCGTCGCGAAGTGGGCATGGCGATCAAGCGCCTGATGGACCTGGGCTGCTACCGCGGCCTGCGTCATCGCCGCGGTCTGCCGCTGCGCGGCCAGCGCACCCGCACCAATGCACGCACCCGCAAGGGTCCGCGCAAAGCCATCAAGAAGTAAGGGGCGGACAACATGGCAAAGCCAGCTGCTAAGGCACCCAAGAAGAAGATCAAGCGCGTCGTCACCGACGGCGTCGCCCACGTCCACGCTTCGTTCAACAACACGATCGTCACCATCACCGACCGCCAGGGCAATGCACTGTCCTGGGCGACCTCCGGTGGCGCCGGTTTCCGTGGTTCGCGCAAGTCCACGCCGTTCGCTGCCCAGGTGGCTGCCGAGAAGGCCGGTCGCGCTGCGCTGGACTACGGTCTGAAGTCGCTCGAAGTGCGCATCAAAGGCCCGGGTCCGGGTCGCGAGTCCGCCGTGCGTTCGCTGAACAACGTCGGCTACAAGATCACCAACATCATCGACGTGACGCCAATCCCGCACAACGGGTGCCGTCCGCCGAAGAAGCGTCGCGTCTAAAGGAGCGATAAGAAAATGGCTCGTTATATCGGTCCCACCTGTAAGCTCGCGCGCCGCGAAGGCGCCGACCTTTCCCTCAAGAGCCCGGCCCGCGCGCTGGACTCCAAGTGCAAGCTGGAGCAGAAGCCCGGCCAGCACGGCGCCGCCCGCAAGGGCAAGCTGTCCGACTACGCCACCCAGCTGCGCGAGAAGCAGAAGGTCAAGCGTATCTACGGCCTGCTGGAGCGTCAGTTCCGCAATTACTACAAGAAGGCCTCGACCAAGAAGGGCAACACCGGCGAGAACCTGCTGCAGCTGCTGGAAACCCGTCTGGACAACGTCGTCTACCGCATGGGTTTCGCGGTCACCCGTCCGGCGGCGCGCCAGCTGGTGTCGCACCGTGGCGTGCTGGTCAACGGCAAGTCGGTGAACCTGCCGTCCTACCAGGTCAAGGCCGGCGACGCGATCGAGCTGTCGGAGAAGGCCCAGAAGCAGCTGCGCGTGCAGGAGTCCCTGACCGTGGCCGAGCAGCTGGACCTGAGCCCGTCGTGGGTCGAAGTGGACTCGAAGAAGTTCAGCGGCGTGTTCAAGACGGTGCCGCAGCGTTCGGACCTGCCTGCGGACATCAATGAAGCGCTGATCGTCGAGTTGTACTCGAAGTAATTCATTCACGCTCCCCCGGTCACCCCGGGGGATGGCAGGAGACAAAGCAACATGACGGGTATTACTCAGCAAGTGCTGCGCCCCCGCGGTCCTCAGATCGAGCGCCTCACCGGCAATCGTGCCAAGGTCGTGATCGAGCCGCTGGAGCGTGGTTATGGCCACACCCTCGGCAATGCGCTGCGCCGCGTGCTGTTGTCGTCCATCCCCGGCTTCGCCATCACCGAAGTCGAGATCGACGGCGTGCTGCATGAGTACAGCACCATCGAAGGTCTGCAGGAGGACGTGCTGGAAGTCCTGCTGAACCTGAAGGATGTGGCGATCCGCATCCACACGGGCGACACCGCCACCCTGAGCCTGTCCAAGCAGGGTCCGGGCGTGGTCACCGCCGGTGACATCACCACCGATCACAACGTCGAAGTGCTGAACCCCGACCTGGTCGTCTGCAACCTGACCAAGGACACGGCGATCAACATGCGCCTGAAGATCGAGCGTGGCTTCGGCTACCAGCCGGCTGCTGCGCGTCGTCGTCCGGATGAAGAGAGCCGTGCGATCGGTCGCCTGGTGCTGGACGCCTCGTTCTCGCCGGTCCGCCGCGTGGCCTATGCCGTCGAGTCGGCCCGCGTCGAGCAGCGCACCGACCTGGACAAGCTGGTCATCGACATCGAGACCAACGGCACCATCGACGCCGAAGAAGCCGTCCGCACCGCGGCCGACATCCTCAGCGACCAGCTGTCCGTGTTCGGCGACTTCACGCACCGCGATCGCGGCGCGCCGAAGCAGCAGACCGGTGGCGTGGATCCGGTGCTGCTGCGCCCGATCGACGACCTGGAGCTGACCGTGCGCTCGGCCAACTGCCTGAAGGCCGAGAGCATCTACTACATCGGCGATCTGATCCAGAAGACCGAAGTGGAGCTGCTCAAGACCCCGAACCTGGGCAAGAAGTCGCTGACCGAGATCAAGGAAGTGCTGGCTCAGCGCGGCCTGTCCCTGGGCATGAAGCTGGAAAACTGGCCGCCGGCCGGCGTTTCCGCCCACGGCATGCTGGGGTGAACCGACGCCGCCCAGCCGTTGCCATCAGGCAACGGCTGGCGTCGGTGAACGCCCGGCGCGCTGCGCCTGGCCGGGGATGCAAACGCGGCAAAGCCGCGGCTCCAAGCAGTTGATCTACGCGTTATCGAAGCACCCGCAGTAAACAAGCCGACGAACCAAGTTCGCGGCACGTCCGGCCAGGGATGCCGGATCCGGACCAACCGCAGTCCATGCGTCAACGCCACGATGGCGACAGCGAAATCCAATCGTTCCAACCTTCACCAGGAATCACACTCATGCGTCACCAGAAAGCCGGCCGCAAGTTCAGCCGCACCAGCTCCCACCGCGAAGCGATGTTCCGCAACATGGCCGCCTCGCTGATCAAGCACGGTCTGATCAAGACCACCCTGCCCAAGGCCAAGGAGCTGCGTCGCGTCGCCGAGCCGCTCATCACTCTGGGCAAGGTCGATGGCGTTGCCAACCGTCGTCTGGCGTTCTCCCGCCTGCGCGACAAGGAAGCCGTCGGCACCCTGTTCACCACGCTGGGCCCGCGTTACGCGAGCCGTCCGGGTGGTTACCTGCGCATCCTGAAGTGCGGCTTCCGCGCTGGCGACAACGCCCCGATGGCGTATGTCGAGCTGGTCGACCGTCCGGAAGTCGCTGCCGAATAATCCGGCGCGCGCTTCATGGCTTCACGAGAACCCCGGCCGATGCCGGGGTTTTTCGTTGGCGCCGGAGCTGGCCGTCCATGCCATCGGCATGACCGTCGACGCGATGCGGTCAAGTGCGCGGCGCCGGTGCGGGTGACGTCGATGGGCCGGCATTGCGATAATCGCCGCGTCCGTCGCTCTCATCAGAAGCTGCATGAATCCTTTCCGCTGGTCCCTGCGCGCGCGTTTCCTTACCGGCTTCGTGGTGTGCGCCGGCTTGCTCGCCTTCGCGCTGTACACGCAGTACGTCGGTGGGCTGGTGCCGTGCCCGCTGTGCACGTTCCAGCGCGGCGCCTTCCTGGTGCTGGGCCTGGTGTTCCTGATCGCAGGATTGCACGCGCCACGATCGCGCGGCGCGCGGGCCACCTATGGCGTGCTGGGCGCGGTGGCCGGTGTCGCCGGCATCGCCATCGCTGGCCGCCATGTCTGGTTGCAGCACCTGCCGCCGGACCAGGTGCCGGCCTGCGGCCCGGACCTGAACTACATGCTCGAGGCCTTCCCGCTGGGCGACGTGCTGCGCCGCGTGTTCACCGGCTCGGGCGAGTGCGCGCTGGTGGACTGGCGCCTGCTTGGCCTGAGCATGCCGGAATGGAGCCTGTTGTGGTTCGTCCTGATGACCGCCTGGTTGCTGTCCACGGCCTTTGCCCGCCGCCGCCGTTGAATGTCTGAGAGCACCGCATGAATCTCCCTAACGCCCACGCCGCTGTTTCCGCATCTTCCGACACCTCGTGGAGGCCTGACAGCTGGCGCGCGCGTCCGGCGATCCAGATGCCGACCTATCCCGATGCAGGCGCGCTTGAGTCCGCGCTGGGCGAGCTGCGCAAGCTGCCGCCGCTGGTGACTTCGTGGGAGATCTTCGCGCTGAAGAAGCAACTGGCCGAAGCGCAGGAAGGCAAGCGCTTCCTGTTGCAGGGCGGTGACTGCGCGGAGAATTTCGACGACTGCGAGTCCGGCCTGATCTCCAACCGGCTCAAGGTGCTGCTGCAGATGAGCCTGGTGCTGGTGCATGGCCTGCGCTTGCCGGTGGTCCGTGTGGGGCGATTTGCCGGTCAGTACGCCAAGCCGCGTTCGGCCGACACCGAGACCCGTGGCGACATCACCCTGCCCAGCTATCGCGGGGACCTGGTCAATGGCCCGGCATTCACCCCACAGGCGCGGGTCCCCGATCCGCAGCGCATGATCCGCGCGCATTCGCGCTCGGCGATGACGATGAACTTCGTGCGGGCGCTGATCGATGGCGGCTTCGCCGACCTGCATCACCCCGAGTACTGGAACCTCAACTGGGTCGATTACTCGCCGCTGGCCAGCGAGTACCAGCGGATGGTGGCCGATATCGGCAGCGCGGTCAGGTTCATGGAGACCCTGGCCGGCGTGGAGGTGCACAACCTCAACCGGATCGATTTTTACACCTCGCACGAGGCGCTGCTGCTGCCGTACGAGGAGGCGCTGACGCGCGAGGTGCCGCGCCAGTCCGGCTGGTTCAACCTGAGCACGCACTACCCGTGGATCGGCATGCGCACCGCGGCGCTCGATGGCGCCCACGTGGAGTATCTGCGTGGCGTGCGCAACCCGATCGCGATCAAGGTCGGGCCCTCGGTGCAGCCGGACCAGCTGCTGCGCCTGATCGATGTGCTGAACCCGGACGACGAGCCCGGCCGCCTGAGCTTCATCCATCGCATGGGCGCGGCGCAGATCGCCGAGAAGCTGCCGCCGCTGCTGGAGGCGGTCAAGCGCGACGGCCGGCGCGTGCTATGGGTCTGCGATGCGATGCACGGCAATACCGAGAGCACCTCCAACGGCTTCAAGACGCGTCGCTTCGACAACATCCGCAGCGAGGTGGAGCAGTCCTTCGACCTGCACGCAGCGGCCGGCACCCGGCTGGGCGGCGTGCACCTGGAGCTGACTGGCGAGGATGTCACCGAGTGCACCGGCGGCGCCCGCGAGTTGACCGACGTCGATCTGGAGCGCGCCTATCGTTCCAGCGTCGACCCGCGACTGAACTATGAGCAGTCGCTGGAGATTGCGATGCTGATCGTGCGCAAGCAGCGGCAGTCTGGGGGCTTGAGGCCAGGAGTGAGTGGGGAGGAGTGAGGAGTGAGGAAGTGCTGAGGTGTCGGTTTTCGCTCTCGCTCTGATTGCTTCGGTCACAGCCGCGCCGGCTGGCGGGCCCCGGCGCCTGCCGACATGATCTGAACACGGGGTTTGGCAGTTTCGGAGGTCGATGAACGACCTGCACTGGAACGAGATCAGCCCCTACGCGGTTCCGCTGGGCATTTCGGCCTTGACCGGCCTGCTGGCCTGGGCTCTGTTCGCCTGGCTGGCGCATCGCTCGCGCGGCAAGGATTACCGGCGCGCGCGCATCACCCGCATCCTCAGCCTGCCGCTGGCCTTCCTGCTGCCGCTGGTGTTCCTGCGCGCCGGCCTGGAAGCCACGCCGCTGAAGGACACGCAGTTGGCACTGGTCAAGTTGGCCCTGCACGTGGGCATCGTCGGCTGCGTGACCTGGCTGGGCGTGCGCGTGGTCAGCGGCATCGTGGCGGCGATCCTGCGCGACCACCGCATCGATGTGGCCGACAACCTGGCTGCACGCCAGATCCATACCCAGGCGCGGGTCCTGGGGCGCGTCGCCTCGGGGCTGGTGATTCTGCTGGGCGCCTCGGTGGTGCTGCTGCAGTTCGACGAGGTGCGTCAGCTCGGCAAGACGCTGCTGGCCTCGGCGGGCATCCTGGGATTGGTCGCCGGCATCGCTGCCAAGCCGGTGTTCGGCAATCTGATCGCGGGCCTGCAGATCGCGCTGTCGCAGCCGATCCGGCTGGATGATGTGGTGATCGTCGAGGGCGAATGGGGGCGGGTGGAGGAGATCACCAGTTCCTTCGTGGTCGTCCACATCTGGGACGAACGGCGCATGGTGGTGCCCTTGACCTGGTTCATCGAGAACCCGTTCCAGAACTGGACCCGGCGCAGCGCCGATATGCTGGGCACGGCCTTCCTGTGGCTGGACTACACCACGCCGATGGCGGCGGTGCGCAGCGAGCTGGAAAGCATCTGCAAGAGCGATCCGCGCTGGGATGGGCGGGTGTGCATCGCGCAGGTCACCGAGACCGACCAGACCACGATGCAGGTGCGCCTGCTGGTCAGTGCGCGCAACTCCGGCGATGCCTTCGACCTGCGCTGCGTGGTGCGCGAGCGCATGATCGATTTCCTGGCGCGCAAGTACCCGCACGCGCTGCCGCGCACGCGCGCCGAGCTGTCTTCCGACCCGGCCGACACGCCGCGCGGTCCGCGGATCCTGCCGAGCATGGCCGATACCCAGTCGCCCGGCGCCGAGGATGGGCCACCGCCGGTGGTGCCGGACGACGCGGCGCGATAGGCGCAACCCACTAACCTCACCTTGGCTGAGCGCTGAGTGCTCGCAAGCACACGAGGAGTGCGCTGTGTGAGCGGCTTCACCGGGAAGGCCCCTTCGCAGCTGATGGCCCACGGCCACCTAGAGCCGCTCACACGGGGGTTTCAACGAGCGTTGCCACCACGCTTTTCTGGACAATGTTCCTCTTTCCGGTTTCCAGCTGATGTCGGCCTTGCTCTGTTCTCTCAAGGCAGGCACGTATCAGGGCGGCCGCCGCTGCTAGGGACGCTCAGCGCTTGCGCTCGCCCTTCGGCGCGGCTGTCGGCGCGCCAGGCAGGTACTGCGGCGGGCGCCGGGCGCGGGTGCGCTGTTCGTAGGCGTAGGCCAACTCGATCAGGCGCGACTCGCTCCAGGCCTTGCCGATGAAGACCATCCCCAGGGGCAATCCGTCGCTGGCGCCGATCGGCACGCTCAGGCTGGGGTAGCCGGCCACGGCGGCCACGCCATAGCCTGCGCCCGGGAAGTCATCGCCATGGACGTGGTCGGTCTTCCATGCCGGTCCGGTGGTGGGGGCGATCAGCGCATCCAGGCGCTGCGCCTTCAGCGCGGCGTCGATGCCTTCCGGGCCGGCCAGGCGTTGCGCGCGGGTGCGTGCGCTGATGTATTCGGGCGTGTTGAGGCCGCCCAGGGCCGCCGATTGCTCGAACAGCTCCTGGCCGAAGAACGGCATCTCACGGTCGCGGAACTGCTGGTTGAAGCCGATCAGCTGCGCCAGCGTGGTCAGCGGCGCGTCGTGTTCGGCCAGATAGCGCTCCAGATCGGCCTTGAACTCGTACTTGAGCAGCAGGTTCTCGTCTTCGTCCCACTGACCATCGGTGGGGATCTGCGCATCGACCACCACCGCGCCGGCCTCGCGCAGCTGGGCGGCGGCGCGCTCCATGGCGGTGGCCACGTCCGGATGCATGTCCAGGCGCTTGCGCAGCAGACCGATGCGCGCGCCCTTCAAACCGTCGGCGCGCAGGTGGGCGGTGTAGTCCAGCGGCGCGTTCCAGGTGGCCAGGCCGGTGGCCGGGTCGGCACTGTCGCGGCCGGCGATCACCTGCAGCAGCGCGGCCGCGTCGGCCACGCTGCGCGTGATCGGCCCGGCGGTGTCCTGGCTGTGGGAAATGGGGATGATGCCGTCGCGGCTGACCAGGCCGACCGTGGGCTTGAGCCCGACCACGCCGTTGACCGCGGCCGGGCAGACGATGCTGCCATCGGTCTCGGTGCCGATCGAAGCGGCCGCCAGGTTGGCCGAGGTCGCCACCGCGCTGCCCGAGCTGGAGCCGCAGGGGTTGCGGTCCAGCACGTAGGGGTTGCGCGTCTGCCCCCCACGCGCGCTCCAGCCGGAGCTGGAGTGGGTGGAGCGGAAGTTGGCCCACTCGGACAGGTTGGTCTTGCCCAGGATCACCGCGCCGGCCTGCCGCAGCCGCTTGACCAGGAAGGCGTCCTGCGCCGGGCGGAAATCCTTCAGCGCCAGCGAGCCGGCCGAGTTGACCATGGGCACCGCGTCGATGTTGTCCTTCAGCAGGATCGGGATGCCATGCAGCGGGCCGCGCGGCAGGCCGTTCTTGCGCTCGCTGTCGCGCAGGCTGGCTTCCTTGATGGCATCGGGATTGACCTCGATCACCGCGCGCAGCATCGGCCCGGCCTGGTCGACCTGGGCGATGCGCTCGAGGTAGGCCTGGGTGAGCGTGCGGCTGTCCAGCTCCCCGGCCTGCATGCGCTGCTGCAGGCTGGCGATGTCCTGTTCGGCGTAGCGGAAATCGGTCGCCGCCGGTGGCTGGTCCGACGGTGCGTTGCTCTGGCAGCCGGCCAGCGCCACGGTCAGCAGCAGCGGGCGAAGCGTCATGTTCATCCCTATCAGGTCCCCACGGGCGAGGCTACGCAGGCCCGGTGACAGGTGCAAGTCGCGCCGGGCGGCTCAGCCGCGTCGACGCCGCAGCAGGTCGCGCGCCAGCACCCAGACCACCAGCAGGTTGATCAGCAGCACCGCCCAGGTATGCCAGCCGTGGTGCTGGTACAGGGCGTAGAGATCCAGCGGCAGATACGCTGCGGTGCCGACACAGCCCAGCCAGGACGCCCAGGCCTTGGCCCGCCATAGTCCCCAGGCTTCGACCAGGCGCCAGACGGCATAAAAGCCGACGATGGCCACGGCCAGGTGGACAGCCTGCGGATTGATCAGCTTGAGCAGCGAGGGTAGGGCGCCGCGGTCCGGATCCAGATTGAAGCGGACGATGAGATCGTCGATGAAGCGGCGGATGGGGTCGGGGCCCATCACTTCCAGGCTGGCCGCTGCCAGCAGGGCCAGGACGCCCTTGACCAGTTCGAACAGGGCCAGCGCGTGCAGGCCCGGATGCGTGCGGGGATCCGGGTCGTAGGGGCGCTGGGAGTCGTGCATGGGGTCGGAAGGATACGCCTGCCGGATGATGGCAGCTCAAACGAACGCCGCGCCTGCCAGTAGGCAGGCGCGGCGCGCTTTTGCGGCCCGGGCGCCTTAGGCGGCGCGCGAGGCCTTCTTGCGGTCGCTCTCGGTCAGGAACTTCTTGCGCAGGCGGATTTCCTTCGGCGTGATCTCGACCAGCTCGTCGTCGTCGATGAAGTCCAGGGCCTGCTCCAGGGAGAACTTGATCGCCGGCGTCAGCTGGATCGCATCGTCCTTGCCCGAAGCGCGCATGTTGGTCAGCGGCTTGGTCTTGATCGCGTTGACGGTCAGGTCGTTGTCCTTGGAGTGGATGCCGATCAGCTGGCCTTCGTAGACGTTGTCGCCTTCGGCGGCGAACAGCTTGCCGCGCTCCTGCAGCGGACCCAGCGAGTACGCCGGCGTCACGCCCGGCGCATTGGCGATCATCACGCCGTTCAGGCGCTTGGCGATGGCGCCCTGTTCCTTCGGACCGTAGTGGTCGAACACGTGGAACAGCAGGCCGCTGCCCTGGGTCAGGGTCTTGAACTCGTTCTGGAAGCCGATCAGGCCGCGCGCCGGGATTTCATAGTCCAGGCGCACGCGGCCCTTGCCGTCGGGCTCCATGTTCTTCAGCTGGCCCTTGCGGGTGCCCAGCTTCTCCATCACGCCGCCCTGGTGCTGTTCTTCCACGTCCACCACCAGCTGCTCGATCGGCTCCATCAGCTTGCCGTCGATCTCCTTGATGATCACTTCCGGACGCGACACGGCCAGCTCGTAGCCTTCGCGACGCATGTTCTCGATCAGCACCGACAGGTGCAGCTCGCCGCGGCCGGAGACCAGGAACTTGTCCGCATCTTCCAGCTGCTCCACCTTCAGCGCCACGTTGTGCACGGTCTCGCGCTCCAGGCGGTCCTTGAGCTGGCGGCTGGTCAGGAACTTGCCGCCGGACAGGTCCTTGTTGCCCGCGAAGGGCGAGTTGTTGACCTGGAAGGTCATCGAGATGGTCGGCTCGTCCACGGTCAGGGCCGGCAGCGCTTCGGGGGTGTCCAGGGCGCACACGGTGTCGGAGATGGTCAGCTCCTGGATGCCCGAGATGGCGACGATGTCGCCGGCCTCGGCGCTTTCCTGCTCGATGCGCTCAAGACCCAGGAAGCCCAGGACCTGCATCACCTTGCCCTGGCGCTTCTTGCCTTCGCGGTCGATCACCGCCACCGGCATGTTCTTCTTCAGCGTGCCGCGCTGGATGCGGCCGATGCCGATCACGCCGACGAAGTTGTTGTAGTCCAGCTGGCTGATGCGCATCTGGAAGGCGCCTTCCGGATCCACGTCGGGCTTGGGCGCGTGCTGCATGATCGCTTCGTACAGCGGGGTCATGTCGCCCTCACGCACGCTGTCGTCCAGCGAGGCGTAGCCATTCAGCGCCGAGGTGTAGACGATCGGGAAATCCAGCTGCTCGTTGGTCGCACCGAGCTTGTCGAACAGGTCGAACACTTGGTCGATCACCCAGTCCGGACGCGCGCCGGGGCGATCGATCTTGTTGACCACCACGATCGGCTTGAAGCCCATCGCGAAGGCCTTCTGGGTCACGAAGCGGGTCTGCGGCATCGGGCCGTCCATCGCATCGACCAGGATCAGCACGGTGTCCACCATCGACAGCACGCGCTCGACCTCGCCGCCGAAGTCGGCGTGGCCCGGGGTGTCGACGATGTTGATGCGGTTGCCCTGCCAGGTGATGGCCGTGTTCTTGGCCAGGATCGTGATGCCACGCTCCTTTTCCTGGTCGTTGCTGTCCATCACGCGCTCGGCCAGCACGGTGCGCTCGGAGAGGGTGCCAGACTGCTTCAGCAGGCAGTCGACCAGGGTGGTCTTGCCGTGGTCGACGTGGGCGACGATGGCGATATTGCGAAGATTTTCGATAGACATGCGGCGGCGGGCGCGCCGAATGCGCGCAGGGCTAGGGAGGGAAGGGCGCTATTATAGCCGGCTGCGCCCGCCCAACGGGCGGTTCCTGAACGCTATTTTCACAAAGTGGAGTGCATATGTCCCTCACCGCGACCTTCAACACCTCCCGCGGCACCATCGTCATCGAACTGGCCCCGGAAAAGGCCCCGCTGACCGTGGCCAATTTCGTCAACCTGGCCAAGCACGGCTTCTATGACGGTCTGAACTTCCACCGCGTGATCCCGGATTTCATGATCCAGGGCGGTTGCCCGAACGGCACCGGCACCGGTGGCCCGGGTTACCGCTTCGAGGACGAGACCCGCAATGGCCTGGCCCATGACCGCGGCGTGCTGTCCATGGCCAACGCCGGCCCGAACACCAACGGCAGCCAGTTCTTCATCACCCACGTGGCCACCCCGTGGCTGGACGGCAAGCACACCGTGTTCGGCAAGGTGATCTCGGGCCTGGACGTGGTCGATGCGGTCAAGCAGGGCGACACCATCGATTCGGTCAAGATCGACGGCGACGCCGAGGCCGTGCTGTCGGCCCAGGCCGAGCGCGTGGCCGAGTGGAACAAGCACCTGGCCGCCTGACGCACCCGTCAGCGATGCACTGCGCCTTGCCGGGCGCAGCTGCGCGGCACCCGCGGCGGACTGTCGCGGGTGTTGCGGGCCGGCGCGGCATCAGGCACTGCCAGCGGCCTGCGCCGATGCCTGCCGGGCCGTCTGTAGGCATTTGGTCGAAAGCCGTCGAAAACGGCCCGCATGCTAAAATTCCGCGCCGCACAATCACGGCGGCGCCTTCAGGAGTCCGTTGTCCATGTCCAGCGCGCCGGTTCATCCGCTGCAGGCGTGCGAGGTGGCGACAGCGTGCCCCGTGAGCCCTCCATCCGCCTGGCGCGCCTAGCGCCTTTCCCCTGAGGCGGGCATCAGGCCCGCCGCCCGATGCACGAGGAATCCACACCATGAAACAACCCGTCCGTGTTGCCGTCACCGGTGCTGCCGGCCAGATCGGCTATGCCCTGCTGTTCCGCATCGCCTCCGGCGAAATGCTGGGCAAGGACCAGCCGGTCATCCTGCAGCTGCTGGAGCTGCCGATCGAGAAGGCCCAGGCCGCGCTGAAGGGCGTGATCATGGAGCTGGAAGATTGCGCCTTCCCGCTGCTGGCCGGCACCGTGGCCACCGACGATCCGGAAGTGGCCTTCAAGGACGCCGATATCGCCCTGCTGGTCGGCGCCATGCCGCGCGGCCCGGGCATGGAGCGCAAGGATCTGCTGCTGAAGAACGCCGAGATCTTCACCGTGCAGGGCAAGGCCCTGAACAAGGTCGCCTCGCGCGATGTGAAGGTGCTGGTGGTCGGCAACCCGGCCAATACCAACGCCTACATCGCCATGAAGTCCGCACCTGACCTGGACCCGAAGAACTTCACCGCCATGCTGCGCCTGGACCACAACCGCGCGCTCAGCCAGCTGTCGACCAAGGCCGGCGTGGCCGTGGGCGAGATCGAGAAGTTCGTGGTGTGGGGCAACCACAGCCCGACCATGTACCCGGACTACCGCTTCGCCACCGTGGGCGGCGCCTCGCTGAAGGACAAGATCAACGACGCCGACTGGAACGCCAACGACTTCATCCCCAAGGTCGGCAAGCGCGGCGCGGCGATCATCGAGGCCCGTGGCCTGTCCTCGGCCGCTTCGGCCGCCAATGCCGCCATCGACCACATCCACGACTGGGTGCTGGGCACCAACGGCAAGTGGACCACGATGGGCATTCCGTCCGACGGTTCCTACGGCATTCCGGAAGGCGTGATCTTCGGCTTCCCGGTCACCACCGAGAACGGCAAGTACACCATCATCAAGGACCTGCCGATCGACGAGTTCAGCCAGAAGGCCATCGACAAGACCCTGGCCGAGCTGGAAGAAGAGCGCGGCGGCGTTGCACACCTGCTGGGCTGAAGCCACGCACCGGCGCGTCCTGCGCTGGCTAATGTAAAGAGAACGCCGGGTCGAAAGATCCGGCGTTTTCTTTTGGCTTCACGGCATGCCTTGGAGGACGCGCAATCGGTTGCCGATGTTGTTGGGGCGGCCGTCGCTGATGTCCGTGCAGGTCCTCGAGGCACTCCGGCAGGCAGCGGCCGGCATGGAAGGCGTGGGCGTGCAGGGGTGCAGGCCCATGGAGGACCGCCAAGGACATTGCCTCACAGCAGCGACGTCGCCGCGTGCACGCCCCACCAGGCGGCTTCCTCGAAGATGGAATAGCCGGACAGGTCCGAGTGGGCGACCAAGACGCGCCCTTCCAGTTCGCGCAGGGCGGCCAGTCCGGGATTGTCGAGGAAGCCCGGCGTCGGGACGGCCATGGCGTGCCCGCGCACCGTGATCTCCAGCCGGCGGACGTGGCGCCAGAGTGACTGGCCGTAGGCAGCAAGCAGGTCGCTGGCCGCATGCGCGCGGAGCTGGTCCGGCCCGGCCTGCAGCAGCCAATGACGTGCGGCTTGCGGCGACTGTTGATCCAAAGCACGGTAAGCGGTGAGCACGGTATGACGCGGCGGCGCCACGCGCAGGAGCTGATGGGTCGAGACGACGTATCCGAGCCCCTGGCCGTATTCCACGACGTTGTCCCAGGCCAGCGGCTGCCCCGGCGCCTCCGTCGGCAGGCCTTCCATCAGGAAGTTGGATACCAGCCAGGCCGCGTGCGGGCTGCCGTGCTGGTCATGTCGATAGCCGCTGGACTGCAGTCCAGGCCAGAGATGTCGCAGGACGTGCAGTGGCACCGCGCTCACCACGCGCTCGGCGCGAATCGAGGTGATCTGCGATGGGAACCCAGCAGCCCCGCCTTCGGCGCAGAGCACGTCGACATGCGTGGCGGTGTCGGCAATGCGAACGGCAAAGCCCGGCCTCAACCAACGTGCGTGGCCTAGCCGCGCGGTGATGCGCTCGCGCATCCGCCTGGTCAGCTCGGACAGGCCGCCGGGCCAGGTCAGCACCGCGTCGCCCTGGGCATTGGAGGCATGGCCATTGCGGGCCGCGAAGTAATGCAGCCCGGCCCAGGCGGAGACCTGCTCGCTTCCCGCGCCGTAATCGTCACGGCAGCAGTAGTCCAGGTACCAGCGCAGCGCCGGCGCGTCGTATCGCTCGGCTTTGAGCCATTGCGCGAACGTTTGCCGGTCCAGGGCACGCCATTGCGGGTCCTGTGAGCTCAGATGCGCTGGGATGGCGAACACCCGGCGACCGTCGCTGCCGCGCTGCTCCCGCAAGCGCTCGACCACGGCGAAAAAGCGCTGTTGCTGGGTCGATTGCCGGCTGGCGGTGCTCATGTCGGGGAGCAGGCCGTCCAGCCACTTTCCTTCGCGCAGCAGGCGTTCATGTGGCGCGTGACCCAGGGCGCGCTCGTCGAACGCGAGGCGTTCGGCGTTGGGGTCGTCCAAGAGTTCGAGGTCGGCCAGCAGCTCACGCACATGGTGCGACTCGGTCGAGGGCAGCGGCAGGTAGTGGGCACCGGTGGGGCAACGCAGGTTGTCGGCGTGCGCGGCGCCTGAGCTTGCAAGATCGGCCCCCGCGGCGTTGCCGTCCGGCTCAGGACCGGCCAGGACGATGAAATCGTGCCGGCCCGCCTGCGCCAGTTTCCAGGCGCAGGTCAGACCCGCCACGCCGGACCCGAGGATGACGATGCCTGCCAGCTCCCGGGTGCCCGATGGCGGCAAGCGGACCAGATCGCGCAACTGATGGCCTTCGCGCATGCCCGGCATCGACACCACTGGCGTGGGCTCGACGATACGCTGCCGATGGTAGGCGGTACCGGCCGCAGCGCCCAAGAGACAACCCTGCCCCGCGCCAAGCAGAAACGTGCGACGTCGCATCAGCGAACGACCCTGCGCCAGTCCTCGTCGAAGTAGCGCACCAGTGACTGCTCGTTGAGGCGATTGGGCGGCATGTCCAAGCGTGGCATGTCGGCAGGAAAGCGGAACAGCGCCGCCAGGGCTTCGGGGTCGAGATAGCGGGTGGGAACGCTTAGCCTGCGCGGTGGCTGATAATCGCTGCGCTTGCCGGCCAGGATGAAACCCCAATCGCCGAAGGAGGGAACGTCGCAGTGATACGGCCAGGTATGCAGCCCGGCTTCGCGCAGGGTCGCATCGATGCTCCAGTAGGACCGTGGGGCGAAATACGGCGAGGTGGACTGCACCACCAGATAGCCGCGCTCGGCGAGGTGGTGACCGATCAGGCGGAACACCGGCGTGGAGTACAGGCGGCCGAGGCCGAAATTGGACGGGTCCGGAAAATCCACGATGATGAAGTCGAACATGTCCTGGCTTTCTTCAAGCCAGCGTCCGGCATCCTCATTGACCACGGTGATCCGCCGGTCGTGCAGCGCGTCCTTGTTGAGCGCGCGCAAGGGGGCCGAGGTCGAGAAAAGGCGCGTCATCGCCGGATCCAGGTCCACCAGCGTCACCTGCTGGACCGTGGCGGACTTCAGGACTTCACGCGCGGCCAGGCCGTCGCCGCCCCCGAGGATCAGCACCCGTCGCGCGCCCGGTAACGCCTGCAGGCCGGGGTGCACCAGCGCTTCGTGGTAACGATGCTCGTCGCGTGTGGAAAACTGCAGGTTGCCGTTGATGTACAGGCGCATGTCGTCCTTCCAGCGGGTTACCACCAGGCGCTGGAAGGGCGTGGTTTCGGCGTGGATCACCCGGTCGCCATAGATGCCGTTCTCGGCCCAGGTCGTCATGCGGCCGGCGTAGCCAAGGCCAAGCGCGAGCAGTCCGATCACCAGCACGCCGCGGAGGCCGCGATACCGCGCCCGACGGATCTCCCCGCGAAAGGCCACGATGGTCCACAGGGCCACGCCCGTGTTGAGGATGCCGAACAGGAACGCGGTGCGCAGCAGGCCCAGGCGTGGCGCCAGCAGGATCGGGAACACTAGAGAAACCACCAGAGCGCCGAGATAATCGAAGGTGAGCACGCGGCTGACCAGTTCGCGGAACTCGCTGCGGCGCTGGTTGAAGATGCGCATCACCAGCGGGATTTCCATGCCGACCATCATGCCCAGCACGAAGACGGTGATGTAAAGGGCGGCCCGGAACGGCGCGGACAGCCAGGCGAATACGAGGAAAAGCACGGCCGCCGAAACTCCGCCGACGAGTCCGATCAGCATCTCGATATCGATGAAACGGTCCAGGACGTCCTCGTCCTCGACATAACGCGAAAGCCAGGAGCCAATCCCCATGGCGAACAGGTAGCAGCCGATGACCGAAGAGAACTGGAGGATCGAGTCGCCCAACAGGTAGCTGGCAAGCGCGCTGGTGATCAGCTCGTAGCCGAGGCCGCAGGAGGCGACGATCAGCACCGAAAGGATGAGGGCGCGATCGCGCATCTGGCGTCTGTCCGTGAGTCAGCAGGGCGCCCGGAACCTGGGCCGCTCCAGTATATCGGCCTGTCTTTGTCCCAAGCGCTCGGTATACTGCGCTCACGCCTGTCGGAATGGATTTCAAGCACGTGGCCATGTCTCCTGCGGTGGTTTATCTCGCCTACCTCGCCTCGGCCCTGGTCCTGCTCTGGGGGTTCGTGGCGGTATACACGCGGGTGACGCATTTCGATGAGTGGCAGTTGATCCATGAGGGCAATGTGGCCGCTGCCCTGTCACTCGGCGGCGCCACCTTGGGTTTCAGCTGCACGCTCGCCACCAGCATCGCCCTGCATGCGGGTTGGCTGATGTTCCTGGTCTGGGCCGTGGTGGCGATGGTGATCCAGCTGATGGCGTATGCGGTCATGGCAAGGGGACTGCCCGGCATCAACAAGGCCATCCACGAAGGCAACGCCGCCATGGGCGGCACGATGGGCTTCACCTCCCTGGCGGTCGGCATCGTCAATGCCGCCTGCCTCACCTAAACAGTCGAAAAAGGAATCTCGCGATGGGTCTGGGCTCGTTCCTGCGCAAGCAGCTGGTCGATATCCTGCAGTGGACCGAAGAAGGCGACGGCGTGCTGGCCTGGCGCTTCCCGATGGAGGATATGGAGATCCAGTACGGCGGAAGCCTGACCGTACGCGATTCCCAGGCAGCGATCTTCGTCAACGAAGGCAAGGTGGCCGATGTCTTCGGCCCGGGCATGTACAAGCTGTCCACCCGCACGTTGCCGCTTCTGACCGCGCTGCAACACTGGGACAAGGGCTTCGAATCGCCGTTCAAGTCCGATGTCATTTTCTTCTCCACCCGCCTGCAGCTGGGACGGCGCTGGGGAACCGCGCAGCCGGTGACCGTGCGCGACAGCGAGTTCGGCATGGTGCGCCTGCGCGCGCATGGTGTTTACAGCTATCACGTGGTGGACGTGCAGCAGTTCTACAAGGAAATTGCCGGCACGCGGGCGGTGTATACCGTCAACGATCTGGAGGCCCAACTGCGCAACCTGGTGGTGGCGGGCATGGCCGATGCGCTGGGCAAGTCCGGCGTTCCCTTCCTTGACCTGGCGGCCAACCAGGCATTGTTGGCCGAGCGCATGCTGGAGCAGCTCACGCCAGTGTTCGCGCGGTACGGGGTACGGCTGGATAGCTTTGCCGTGGAAAGCGTGTCCTTGCCCGAGGAACTGCAAAAGGCCCTCGATACCCGCATTGCGGTCGGCATGGCAGGCGATATGGACCGCTTCACTCGCTACCAGGCGGCCACGTCCATTCCGCTGGCGGCCCAGAACGAGGGCGGCATCGCCGGCATCGGGGCGGGGATCGCCGCGGGAGCGGCGCTCGGGCAGACGATGACTCAGGCCTTGGGCAGCTGGCAGGCGCCGGTCACGACCGCACCTGGTGCCGGGGGCGACTTCGCAGCCAGGCTGCAACAGCTCAAGGGCCTGCTCGAACAGGGGCTCATCACCCAACAGGATTACGAAACAGCCAAGGCCGACGTGCTGCGCAAGCTGACCTCCTGAAGCGCCCGCCATGCACCAGGTGCTTTGTCCCCAGTGCGGGGCGCAGGCCGTCTTCCAGTCCACCGCCTCGGTCATGGTGGTGTGCGGCGCATGCCACAGCACCCTGCTCAAGGATGCCGAAAGCGTGCGGTTGCTCGGCCAGCTCTCGCAGGTGCTGGAGGATTGTTCGCCCATCCGGCTGGGCAGCGTGGGTGACTACGAAGGCCGACACTTCACGGTCGTTGGCCGGCTGCAGATGCGCTATGAGGCCGGGTACTGGAACGAGTGGTACGTGTGGTTCGGCGACGGCCGCGACGGCTGGTTGTCCGACGCCTCGGGGCAGTACGCGCTGACCTTGCGTGTGGACGATCCGCATCCGTCGGTGGATCGTCCGCTTTTCGAGAACCTCAGGCCCGGGTTGCCGTTCACGTTCGAGAAGACGCCGTTCGTGGCCGCGGATATCCGCGACTGCCGCTGCGTGGGTGGCGAAGGCGAACTTCCTTTCGTTGTCGCAGACGGCTGGCAGGCGCGGGTGGCGGACTATCGCCATGGCCTGGCGTTCCTGACGCTGGACTACTCCGACGGCGTGCGCCCGACCTTCTATCTCGGCAGGTCGGTTTCCCTGGATGTGCTGCAGCCTGGCAGCCTGCGCAGCGAGGCGGAGATCCTCGAGGCGGCAGGGCGCTACCGAGGGCAGGTCAAGCCCGTCGAATGTCCGAACTGCGGCGCGCCCATCGTCATCGTGGCGGGGCTGACCACGATGGCCACCTGTGCCGCGTGCTCCTCGCAGGTCGATTTCAGCGACACGCAGGCAGTGGTGGTGCAGGCGCACCATCGGCAGCAGATGCTGCGGCCAAAGCTTCCCCTGGGAAGCAAGGGACGGTTCTTCGACGCCGAATACACGGTCATCGGCTTGCTTCGGTTCGATGTGCCGGACGATGCGTCCGAGCCCATCTGGTCCGAGTACCTGCTGTTCAACGCCAGACGTGGCTACCTGTGGTTGATCGAGTCGCAGCAGGGGTGGCTACGCACGCTGGTCTGCGATGTGTGGCCTTTGCATTCGCCTGGTGGCAGTGCGCGTCTGGAGGGGCAGGCGTGGCACCAGCAGTACAGCTATCGCGCGCGGGTTACGGCCGTGAGCGGGGCGTTCAACTGGCAAGTGGCCAAGGGCGATATCACTCTTGTGACGGATTTTTCGCATGGCGCGCGGGTGTTGTCTTGCGAGGTCAGCGATCACGAGATGACCTGGTCCATGAGCGTTCCGATGCCGGATGCTGCCATCGCCAAGGCGTTCAATCGGCCGGACCTGGTGAGGAAGCTTGCAGCTACTCCCGTCAATGCCGAGAAGGAGAAATACCTAATCGAGTTGGCATTGCTAGCGAGCGTAGCGCTGGTAGCTTTCGCTGAAGATGTGGACCTGATGACGATCATGATCGGTCTGTTGTTCCTTTGGGCACCCGTCGCCGTGCAGTACCTGATGAAGGAGTGAGCAGTGGGGAAATGGCTGTACGTGCTCTACGCGATCGTGGTGATCCTGATCGTCGCCACCGCGGCCAAGCGCAGCGATCGTACCTGGGGCGGAAGTGCCTCGGGTCACTCGGGCTGGTCCTCAGGCGGCGGTCACAAGTAATCGCGGCGCTGTCGTCGTAACGGGAACCTCCACTGGTTCGACCATGGTCGGAAGGCTGGAGCCTGCGCGCGGGCCTATGCTCAGCTCATCTTGGCGTCTGGGAGGGCGGTCATGGGCTACGAGGAGATCCATCGCAGGTCGGTGGAGGAGCCGGAGGCGTTCTGGGCCGAGGAGGCCAAGGCCATCCACTGGCACAAGCCGCCGCAGCAGATCCTGGAATACGACAAGCCGCCGTTCCGGCGCTGGTTCGTCGGCGGGCTGACCAACCTTTGCTACAACGCGGTGGACCGGCACCTGGCCGAGCGTGCCGACCAGCTGGCGCTGGTGGCGATCTCCACCGAGACCAACGTCACCCGCGAGGTGACCTATGCGCAGCTGCATGCCGAGGTCAACGCCTTCGCCGCGGTGCTCAAGCGCCTGGACGTGCAGCGTGGCGACCGCGTGGTCATCTACATGCCGAACATGGCCGAGGCGGTGTTCGCCATGCTGGCCTGCGCGCGCATCGGCGCGGTGCATTCGGTGGTGTTCGGCGGGTTCGCCGCGCACAACCTGGCGCTGCGGATCGACGACGCCCAGCCCAAGCTGCTGATCGCCGCCGATGCCGGCAGCCGCGGCGGCAAGGTGATCCCGTACAAGCCGATGATCGATGCGGCCTGCGCCGAGGCCGAGTACGCACCGCCCAAGGTGCTGATCGTCTCGCGCGGGCTGGACGCGGCCGAGCCCAGGGTCGCCGGGCGCGATGAGGACTACGCCACGCTGCGCGCGGAAGTCGGCGATGCGCAGGTGCCGGTGGAGTGGCTGGAATCCAACGAGCCCAGCTATCTGCTCTACACCTCCGGCACCACCGGCAAGCCCAAGGGTGTGCAGCGCGATGTCGGCGGCTACGCGGTGGCGATGGCGCAATCGATGCGCACCATCTTCGATTGCGCGCCCGGGCAGGTGATGTTCTCCACCTCCGACGTGGGCTGGGCGGTGGGGCACTCCTACAACGTCTACGGCCCGCTGATCGGCGGCTGCACCTCGTTGCTGTACGAAGGCCTGCCGCTGTCGCCCGATGCAGGCATCTGGTGGGCGCTGTGCGAGCAGTACGGTGTGCGCACGATGTTCTCCTCGCCCACGGCGATCCGCGTGCTGAAGAAGCACGACGTGGATTTCATCAAGCGCCACGACCTGTCCGAATTGAAGTACCTGTTCCTGGCCGGCGAGCCGCTGGACGAGCCGACCGCGCACTGGATCAACGATGCCCTGCACAAGCCGGTGATCGACAACTACTGGCAGACCGAGACCGGTTGGCCGGCGCTGTGCCTGTTGCCTGGGCTGGACATGAAGCCGGTGCGGTTCGGCTCGCCGGGCTTTCCGAATCTCGGCTACAGGATGAAGGTCATCGACGAGGCAACGGGCCAGACCGTCGGGCCGAACCAGAAGGGCGTGCTGGTGATCGAGCCGCCGCTGCCGCCGGGCTGCATGAGCACCATCTGGCGCGACGACCAGCGTTTCGTCGACAGCTACTTCAGCCATTTCAAGGAGCTGCTGTACAGCTCGCTGGACTGGGCGATCCGCGACGAGGATGGATACACCTTCATCTTGGGGCGCACCGACGATGTCATCAATGTCGCCGGCCATCGCCTGGGCACGCGCGAGATCGAGGAGTCGGTTTCCGGCCATGGCGCCGTGGCCGAAGCGGCGGTGATCGGCGTGGCCGACGAGGTCAAGGGGCAGGTGCCGGTAGTGTTCGCCACCCTGCGCCAGGTCACGGAGGAAACCCAGGCGCGCAGCGCCGCGGCCGATGGCATGCGCAAGATCGTGGTCGACCACCTGGGCGCGGTGGCGCGCCCGGCGCGGGTCTACATCGTCAACGCCTTGCCCAAGACGCGCTCGGGCAAGCTGCTGCGCCGTTCCATCCAGGCCCTGGCCCAGGGCGGCGACCCCGGCGACCTGTCCACGCTGGACGATCCCAATGCGCTGGAAGAAGTGCGCCGGGCGTTGTCGCGTGGGCCGGATGCGGGGAGTTGAAGACGAGGAACGAGTGGAGAGGAACGAGGAACGAGTGAAGGCAGGAGCGCCGGCTTTTCACTCGTTCCTCGTTCCTCGCTCCACCGCACTCGTTCCTCGCTCCACGCCCACGTACCGCGCACGCGGCCGGATCAACTTGCCCAGGCTCTGCTGCTCCAGCGCGTGGGCCAGCCAGCCGGCCAGGCGGCCGGTGGCGAACAGGGTCAGCGCGGGCGCGGCGGGCAGGCCGTGCAGCCAGCAGATCGCGGCCAGCATGAGGTCGACATTGGGCTGCAGGCCGCTGACCTCGCTCGCCCTTGCAATGACCGCCTCCAGCTGCGCCATGCGCGGCAGGTCGGCATGGCGCAGCAGCGCCAGCAGCTCGGCCGCGCGCGGATCGCCCTGCGGATACAGCGCATGGCCGAAACCGGGCAGGTCCTCGCCGTGCTGCCAGCGCTGGGCGAGCGCCTGGGCGCCGCCTTCGATCACGGCATAGGCGCGTGCGGTGGCGCCGCCATGGCGTGGCCCGGACAGGGCGGCCAGGCCGCTGCACACGGTGGCATGCAGGTGCGCGCCGGTGGAGGCCACCACCCGTGCGGCGAAGGCCGAGACATTTAGTTCGTGATCGGCGCACAGCACCAGGGCCGCGCGCACCAGCTCGGCAAAGCGGGGATCGCCTGGGCACAGGGCCTGGGATACCTGCAGGTGCACCGGCGCGGCATCGGGCGCGCGCGCGATCAGCAGGGCGGCGTTGTGTCGCAGCAGGTCCGCCGCGATCTGTCGGCGCACCTGCGCCGACTGGTTGAACGAGTGGCGCACCTGCAGCGCCAGCAGCGGCGTCACCGCCAGCGTGCGTTCCAGCGCCGGCAGCGCGGCATCCTGGGCGATGGCGCGCACCACCGCCGGCCACGGCGCTGGCGGCGCCTGGAAGGGGTCATCGTCTTCGCAATCCCAGAGCAGGCGTGCGGTGTCCTCCAGGCTCGCCCCGTCGCGCACCATGGCGATGGCCGAGCGCCCGCGGTAGTAGGGCCCCTCGGGGCGGATCAGCGAGATCCGCGTTTCCATCACCGGCAGGCCGCGGTCCAGGCTCTGCGCCGCCCCGCGGGCTGCGCCGCGGCCCGCGCGCTTGTTCTGCAGCAGGCGCTCCACGTCCTGCCTGCGGTACATGCGGCTGCGCGCCTCGGCGCCAGGGCGCGATTCCAGCAGCCCGCGGCTGACATAGGCATACAGGGTGGCCGCGCTGATGCCAAGGATGCGGCAGGCTTCGCGGGCAGGGATGAGATCGTCGGCCATGAAGATGCGTTGATTGATGGAATCAAGATTGATCAACGTGTTGAAGAGTGCCAGATTCCTCGCCGTCCTGCCGCACCGGCGGCACCGTGCAAGTTCGAAGGAGGCCCCATGTCCATCCCGTCCGCAGGCGCGCGCTTCCGCGCCGCGCTGGCCGCCGAGTCCCCCCTGCAGGTGATCGGCGCGATCAACGCCAACCACGCGCTGCTGGCCAAGCGCGCCGGCTACAAGGCGATCTACCTGTCCGGCGGCGGCGTGGCCGCCGGCTCGCTGGGCATGCCGGACCTGGGCATCAACACGCTCGAAGACGTGTTGATCGATACCCGCCGCATCACCGATGTCTGCGACCTGCCGCTCATGGTGGATATCGATACCGGGTTCGGCGCCAGCGCCTTCAACATCGAGCGTACGGTGAAGTCGTTGATCAAGGCCGGCGCCGCCGCCTGCCACCTCGAGGACCAGGTGGGCGCCAAGCGCTGCGGGCACCGCCCGGGCAAGGAGATCGTTTCCCAGGCCGAGATGGTCGATCGCATCAAGGCCGCGGCCGATGCCAAGACCGATCCGCAGTTCTTCCTGATCGCGCGCACCGATGCGATCCAGGTCGAGGGCGTGGACAAGGCCATCGAGCGCGCCATCGCCTGCGTTGAAGCCGGTGCCGATGGCATCTTCGCCGAGGCCTCCTACGACCTGGAGACCTACCGCCGTTTCGTCGAGGCGGTGAAGGTGCCGGTGCTGGCCAACATCACCGAGTTCGGGGCCACTCCCTTGTTCACGCGCGAGGAGTTGGCCAGCGTCGGGGTGGGGATCCAGCTGTATCCGCTGTCGGCGTTCCGGGCCATGAACAAGGCCGCCGAGCAGGTCTACGAAAGCATCCGTCGCGACGGCCACCAGAAGGCGGTCATCGACACCATGCAGACCCGCGAGGAGCTGTACGAGCGCATCGGCTACCACGCCTTCGAAGGCAAGCTGGATGCTTTGTTCGCCACCAAGCGCGCATGATCGGCGTCCCCCCAGCCCGCGATCGCGCACGCCATGAACACGCCGCACCCGCCGACCTCCGAATCCAGGCACCGTAGCCGCATCGACCGGCGCCAGACCGCCCGCCAGCTGCTGCAGCGCGAGCTGGACAGCCTGCAGGAGGAAGAACGCGCGATCGTGGAGCGCTTCATTTCGCGGCGCCAGGTCGCGCGCAATGTCGACCGGGAGTTCGATCAGGGCCGCAGCTTCGGCGAGCGCGTGGCCGACAAGGTCGCCGCGGTGGGCGGCAGCTGGCGCTTCATCATCGCGTTCGGTGTGTTCCTGGCGGTATGGATGGCGCTCAACAGCCTGGTGCTGGCCAAGGCCTTCGACCCGTATCCCTACATCCTGCTCAACCTGTGCCTATCGTGCCTGGCGGCGATCCAGGCGCCGATCATCATGATGAGCCAGAACCGGCAGGCCTCGGCCGACCGCCTGCGCGCGGAGAACGACTACCAGGTCAACGTGAAGGCCGAGCTGGAGATCCTGCAGGTACACGAAAAGCTCAACCAGCTGCGCGAGCAGGACTGGGCCGCGCTGGTGGAGCTGCAAAACCAGCAGATCCAGATGCTGCAGCAGCTGCTGGCCCAGCGCACACCGCCGTCGGACCAGCGCTGACGCGTCAATGCCACCATCGGGAGGAAACACCATGTCAGACACCACCACCGCCACCGGCTTCAAGCCCAAGAAATCCGTCGCCCTGTCCGGGACCCCGGCGGGCAACACCGCCCTGTGCACCGTGGGACGCAGCGGCAACGACCTGCACTACCGCGGCTACGACATCCTGGACCTGGCCAAGAGCGAGTTCGAGGAAATCGCCTACCTGCTGGTGCATGGCAAGCTGCCGACCAAGGCCGAGCTGCGCGGCTACAAGGCCAAGCTGAAGATGCTGCGCGGCTTACCTGCGGCGGTGAAGACCGCGCTGGAACAGCTGCCGCCCAGCGCGCATCCGATGGATGTCATGCGTACCGGCGTGTCGGTGCTCGGCTGCGTGCTGCCGGAGAAGGACGACCACAATCATCCCGGTGCGCGCGACATCGCCGACAAGCTGATGGCCAGCCTCGGGTCGATGCTGCTGTACTGGTATCACTTCGCTTTCAACGGCAAGCGCATCGAGGTGGAGACCGACGACGACTCCATCGGTGGGCATTTCCTGCACCTGCTGCACGGGAAGAAGCCGGCCGAGTCCTGGGTCAAGGCCATGCACACCTCGCTGGTGCTGTATGCCGAGCATGAGTTCAACGCCTCGACCTTCACCAGCCGTGTCGTTGCCGGCACCGGCAGCGACATGTACAGCGCCATCTGCGGCGGCATCGGCGCCTTGCGTGGGCCTAAGCACGGCGGCGCCAATGAAGTGGCCTTCGAAGTGCAGAAGCGCTACGACAGCCCGGACGAGGCCGAAGCCGACATCCGCGCGCGGGTGGAGCGCAAGGAGGTGGTCATCGGTTTCGGTCACCCGGTCTACACCGTCAGCGATCCGCGCAACAAGGTCATCAAGCAGGTCGCCAGGGAGCTGTCCGAAGAGCAGGGCAGCATGAAGATGTACGACATCGCCGAGCGCCTGGAGTCGGTGATGTGGGACATCAAGAAGATGTTCCCCAACCTGGACTGGTTCAGCGCGGTCAGCTACCACATGATGGGGGTGCCGACGGCGATGTTCACGCCGCTGTTCGTCATCGCCCGCACCGCGGGGTGGAGCGCGCATGTGATCGAGCAGCGCATCGACGGCAAGATCATCCGCCCCAGCGCCAACTACACCGGCCCAGAAGATCAGACCTTCGTGCCGATCGACCAGCGCTGAGCGCAGGTCCGGTCTCGATCAGGCGCAAGCGGCGTTTCGTTGAATCGCCGCTTTGTAGGGCAGTATCGGCCGCCCGGCGATGGCGCTCGACGCTTGTCAACAGTAGGTCGGCGCGTTTTCGCTGCAGTGCGTCATGCCTTCGCCTGGGGCGGTGGTTACCGTAAACGTTTTCAGCGGTCGCGCTCGCGGCCGTGCCGCTTGCCCAAGGATGCCCCATGAAAGCCCGTATGACGCGCCGCTCGCTGCTGCTTGGCGCCAGTTCCCTTGCCCTGATGTCGCGCATGCCGATGGGCCTGGCCCTGGGGCCGATGGCCGACGCCGAGCGCTCGGCCTTCATCGGTGGCTTGATCGCCAAGATGACGCTGGAAGAGAAGGCCGGTCAGCTGACGCTGATGGCTTCTTCTTTCACCAGCAAGGAAGCGGCCGCGGCCAATCCTGCCGCCGCCCAGCAGCGCACCGGTCAGCAGCTCACCGAGGCGCGTGCCGGGCACCTGACTGGCGTGTTCAACGGCTCGGATGTGGACTGGCATCGCCAGCTGCAGCGCGAGGCCCTGAAGAGCCGGCTGAAGATTCCGATGCTGTTCGCGGCCGACGTCATCCATGGCTTCCGCACCATCTTCCCGGTGCCGCTGGGCGAGGCCGCCAGCTTCGATCCGGACCTGGCACGCCGCACCGCCCGTGCCGCGGCGCTGGAGGCCAGTGCGGTCGGCATCGACTGGACCTTCGCGCCGATGGTGGATATCGCCCGCGACGCGCGCTGGGGGCGCAGCGTGGAGGGCAGTGGCGAGGACCTGCTGCTGGGCAAGCGCATGGCCCAGGCGCGCGTGCGCGGGTTCCAGGGCGATGGCATCGCTCGCAACGACGCGGTGGCAGCATGTCCCAAGCATTTTGCGGCCTATGGTGCCGCTGAAGGCGGCCTGGACTACAACACGGTCGACGTGTCCGAGCGCACGCTGCGCCAGACCTACTTCCCGCCGTTCCAGGCCGGCTTCGATGCCGGTGCGCTCACCACGATGGCCGCCTTCAACGAGATCTCCGGCGTGCCCGCGCATGGCAATGCCTGGCTGCTGGACCAGGTGCTGCGTGGTGAGTGGAATTTCAGCGGGCTGGTGGTGTCGGACTACACCGGCGACAACGAGCTGATCCTGCACGGCTACGCCACCGATGAAAAGGACGCCGCGCGCCTGGCGCTGCTGGCCGGCGTGGACATGAGCATGCAGAGCGGGCTGTACCTGAAGTACGTGCCCGAACTGGTGCGCGAGGGCAAGCTGCCGCTGGAGAAGGTCGACACCGCGGTGCGCCGTGTGCTGCAGTTCAAGGCGGCGCTGGGCCTGTTCGACGACCCCTATCACCGCATGGACCGCAAGCGCGCCCAGGCTGCGCAGCGCACGCCGGAAACGCTGGCGCTGGCCCGCGAGGCGGCGGTCAAGTCGGTGGTGCTGCTGAAGAACGAGCGCAAGCTGCTGCCGCTCAAGCGCAGCGGCCAGCGCATTGCGCTGATCGGTCCGATGGCGCGCAACTGGGAGCAGACGCGCGGCCCCTGGGTGCTGTTCGCCGGTGATGACAGCAAGGCCGACCTGGCCACCGGCATGCGCGGGCTGATGGCCGATGCCTCGCAGCTGACCGTGGTCGATGGCAGCGATTTCGAAGAGGCCTTGCCCGGCGGCGTGGAAGAGGCGGTGGCCGCGGCGAACAATGCCGACGTGGTGGTGATGGCGGTGGGCGAATCGCTGCAGCAATCGGGCGAGGCGCAGTCGCGCACGGCCATCGTCATGCCGGCTCCGCAGCAGGCTTTGATCGAAGCGGTCGCTGCCACCGGCAAGCCGCTGGTCATCGTGCTCAGCAATGGCCGCGCCTTGGCGTTGGAGGGGGCCACGCTGGAGGCGCCTGCGATCCTGGTGAGCTGGTTCCTGGGCTCGGCGTCAGGGCAGGCGCTGGCTGATGTGTTGTTCGGCGAAGCCAGCCCCTCGGGCCGCCTGCCGGTCAGCTTTCCGCGCCAGCCGGGGCAGGTGCCGTACTACTACGACCACAAGCCCACCGGTCGTCCCAACCCCGAGGGAGAGAAGCTGGAGCCGTTCAAGACGCACTACCGCGGCATCCCTAACAGCGCGCTGTTTCCCTTCGGCCACGGCCTGACCTACGGCGATGTCGAGTACGGCAAGCTCGCGCTCAGCGGCAAGTCGATGGCGGCAGACGGCACCATCGAAGTCTCGGCCGAAGTCCGCAACCGCGGCACGCGCGCGGTGGAGGAGGTGGTGCAGCTCTATGTGCACGACCGTGCCGCCAGCATCACCCGTCCGGTGCGCGAGCTGAAGGACTACCGCAAGGTCGCCCTGGCCGCCGGTGCATCGCAGACCGTGCGTTTCACGCTACGCGGCCAGGACCTGGCCTTCATCGGATGGGACCTCAAGCCGGTGGTGGAAGCCGGCGTGTTCGACGTGTGGGTCGCGCCCTCGGCCGAAGCCGATGGCGCGCATGGCAGCTTCACCGTGCAATAAGCCGGCAGGCCCGTGCCGGGCGCACGGGCAGGGCGCAAGCGAACAAGGCCGCGCGAGCGGCCTTGTTCATGCGTGGGCTGACGCCGCGCTTCAGATCACGCCTTCGGCCTTGAGTGCGGCCTGCACGCCGGCATCGGCGTCCATGCGCGCGCGGAACGCGGCCAGGTTGGGCATGTCCGACAGGTCCACGCCGGTGCGCTCGGCCCAGCGCAAGGTGATGTAGAGATACGGGTCGGCCACGCTGCGGAAACCGGTCAGCCAGGCGCGTCCCTGCAGCTGCGCCTCGGCGCGCGCGAACAGCGTGCGCACGCGCTCGCGCGCCGTGGCACGCAAGGCATCGTGCTGCGCGGCATCGGCCAGGAACCGGGCCGGGCCGAACATCGGGGTGAAGGCCGGATGCAGATCGGCATTGACGAAGGACAGCCACCGCTGCGCCTCTGCGCGCTGGCGCGGCGACCCATCGCCGCTCAGGCCGGCCTGCGGGGCCAGATCGGCGATGTAGCCCAGGATGGCCGCGTTCTGCGTCAGCACGAAGTCCCCATCGACCAGGGTCGGGACGCTGCCGGCCGGATTGATCGCCAGGTAAGCCGGCGCCTTCATCTCCTCGGCATTCAAGGCCTGGAACTCGAACGGCAGGCCGGACCATTGCAGCGCGATGTGGTCGGCGGTCGAACAGGCACCGGGCTTGGTGTACAGCTTCATGCTGAAATCTCTCGATGGCGGAAAAGGTTGCCGAGCATAGCCGCTGGCATTGCCACCGCGATGCCAGCGCGGCAAGTTGCGGAAGTTCCAAGCCATCTTGATACATCCTAGGGGAGCGGCTTCAGCCGCGAATCGGGTTTTACCGGGCAAGCCCATTCGCGGCTGAAGCCGCTCCCACAGAACAAAGCGCATGCAACTTGGTCTTGGTGAAAAGAGCAGATTCGATTCCGCTTCGCCGCGAAGTCACTCTGCCGGGCCAGTCATTGCGCAGCTGAAGCCGCTTGTATGCGGCATGTGCACTTGGCTCGTCGCCGAAAACACGTGCGGACATGCATCGACGCCGATGCGAACTCGCATCTGCATGGCATTTCCGGGCTGACACATGCGCGCCGCACCTGCCGACGCTGCTCTTCGCAGGCGGCTGATCTTTGGTGCGGAAGATGCGTTGACCAAAACGAAGATGCCCGGCAAGCAGGCCGGGCATCGCGTCATCGCGGCAAGTCGCAGGCGTGGGTCAGGAAGACCGAGGGCTCAGCTTCTGTACGCGATAGAACGTGTGATCGCCAATGGTCGCCACCTGGTAGGAGTTACGCCAGCTCGGGCTGGCGATGGCGTGGGCGGCGAAGTGACTCGCCCCCGGCACGATCTCCTTGCGCTCGCCCGCCGGCAGCGCCCAGTTCTGCTCCGCCTTGAGGGCGACATCGACCGAGCGGTTCCATGCATTGGAATTGCCCAGGCGCGTGCCGGGCGAGACCAGGGCGGGGGCGAACTGCTTGCGCGCAGTGACCACATCGCACATCGAGTTGCCCCAAAGGCCGCTTTCCAGGCGGCGCAGGGCGACTTCGGCGACGGCCTGCTGGCCGCGGACGGACTGGTCGCGCGCTTCCAGGTAGACCGTGGTGGAAAGGCACAGCGAATCGGCGGCGGGTTGCGGCAGCAATTGCGACAACCACAGGATCCAGGCCAGTTTCATGAGACTCCTTGCTCCGTCTTGGCCACAGCATCGTGTCCAACCCCATAACAAGCTGGGGAAGGCCGATGACGTGGCAGGGCGTCATGGGGAGGCAGCCAACACGCGGGCTGCCCGGTGTTCGGTCTCAATCGAGGAGGGAGACCGAACCGGCTCGCCGTACTGGGTGGCGGGCCGGTGAGAAAGTTGGCGCACGGTACGGGCGCGGTTCCCAACACGGACTGAACGGTCCGGCTTGACTTGGTGGCCGTTCGATGGCCTCGAATTCGTGATGCGCCGCACTTTTCACCGCGCCTACCAAGCGTTGCTGGCTTGCCCTCACAGACTCGCGGCCAGGCGACTGCCTTGCGCGATGGCGCGTTTGGCATCCAGCTCGGCGGCCACGTCGGCGCCGCCGATCAGGTGCACTTCGCACCCAAGCGCCTGCACCGCCGCATGCAATTCCCTGCGCGGCTCCTGGCCTGCGCAGACCACGACGTGATCCACCTCCAGCACCTGGTGCTGTCCGTCGATCTGCAGGTGCAGTCCTTCATCGTCCACACCCTGGTAGTCCACGCCGCCCAGCATGCGCACGCCCTTGGCTTTCAATGTGGCGCGGTGCACCCAGCCACTGGTCTTGCCCAGCCGCGCGCCGGGCTTGCCCGCGGTGCGCTGCAGCAGCCACAGCTCGCGTACCGGCGGTTCCGGCTCCGGCGCCAGCAACCCGCCGGGCGCCTCGAACGCCGGGTCCACGCCCCATTCGCGCATCCAGCGCCCCGCATCCAGGCTGGGCGAGGGACCTTCATGGGCCAGGAACTCGGCCACATCGAAGCCGATGCCGCCGGCACCGATCAGCGCCGCACGCGCACCGACCTTCACCTTGCCGGAGAGCACGTCGACATAGCTGACCACCTTGGCGTGGTCGCTGCCCGGGAAGCTCACCGTGCGTGGGCTGATGCCGGTGGCCAGCACCACGACATCGAATCCTTGCAGCGCCGCTGCATCCACATGCTGGTTCAACCTCACGGCAACGCCGGTCTCCTCCAGTCGATGCTGGAAGTAGCGCAGCGTCTCGTGGAACTCCTCCTTGCCCGGAATGCGCTTGGCATAGTTGAACTGCCCGCCGATCTCGGCAGCGGCATCGAACAAAGTGACCGCATGCCCGCGCTGCGCGGCCACGCTTGCGCAGGCCAGTCCCGCCGGCCCGGCGCCGACCACGGCGATGCGGCGCGGTGTCGTGGTGGGCAGGTAGTTCAATTCGGTCTCGGCCGCCGCGCGCGGATTGACCAGGCAACTGGCGCGCTTGTTCTCGAACACATGGTCCAGGCAGGCCTGATTGCAGGCGATGCACGTATTGATGCGCTGCGCCTGTCCACTGCGGGCCTTGTTGGCCCATTCCGGATCGGCCAGCAGGGGTCGCGCCAACGACACCATGTCGGCCTTGCCCGCGGCCAGGATGCCTTCTGCCACCTCCGGCATATTGATGCGGTTGGTCGCCACCAGCGGCACCTGCACATGCGGCTTCAACTTGGCGGTGACATCGACGAAGGCCGCGCGCGGCACCGAGGTCACGATGGTCGGCACACGCGCCTCGTGCCAGCCGATCCCAGAATTGATGATGCTCGCGCCCGCATATTCCACCGCCCGTGCCTGGGCCACGATGTCCTCCCAGGCATTGCCGCCTTCCACCAGATCCACCAGCGAGAGCCGGTAGATGATGATGAAGTCCGGGCCACAGGCCTCGCGCACGCGGCGCACGATCTCCACCGCCATGCGCATGCGTCGGTTGGCATCGCCACCCCAGGCGTCGGTGCGCTTGTTGGTGCGCGGGGCGGTGAACTCATTGATGAAGTAACCCTCCGAGCCCATCAGCTCCACGCCGTCGTAGCCGGCCTGGCGCGCCAGCTGCGCCGAGCGCGCGTAAGCATCGATCTGGCGTTCGACGCCGCGAGAGGACAGCGCCCTGGGCTTGAAAGGATTGATCGGCGCCTGGATCGCCGAGGGCGCCACGCTGAAGGGGTGATAGGCATAGCGCCCGGCATGCAGCAGCTGCAGGCAGATGCGCGCCCCGTGGGCGTGCGCGGCCTGGGTCAGCTGCCGATGCGGGCGCGCTTCCCAGGGCCAGGACAACTTACCGCCGAAGGGCTTGAGCCAACCGCGCACGTTCGGCGCGAAACCGCCGGTGACGATCAGCCCCACGCCGCCCGCGGCGCGCTCGGCGAAGTAGGCCGCCAGTTTCGGAAAATCCCGAACGCGGTCTTCCAGTCCGGTGTGCATGGAGCCCATCAGGATGCGGTTGCGCAGCGTGGTGAAGCCCAGATCCAGTGGCTGGAACAGGTGCGGGTACGGGGAAGGAGACTCGCTCGCGGGCAGGGCGGAAGCGGCGGGCTGGCGATTCATGTGTCAATACGCTTGCGTACGGAATGCGCGAACGATGCCGGAAGGCCCGCAACGGGGCAAGCACGACCTTGGTCGTCGCTTCGATGGAAGCGCCCGGGCCGGGTTTGTTCCGCAGGCAGGGCTCGGCTCGCGTTTTCGTTATGGACTGGCCAAGAAAGCGTTGGAGTGCGCACAAAGCGCTTGCATGGCGTAGAGTTCCCTGAATTGGCGCTTGCGTCAGAATGCGTTCATCTAGCTTGGCGGGGATTCCCCAGCCGCGGGTAGAGTCGCTCAAGGGCGTTTCAAAACAATAAGTTGTGTGGCGCGCGGGCGGGCGGAGCATCTTGATCTTCCTGTCTGCGGGCCGTCCGTAGGGGCAGAAAAGTGCCGAACCGGCCCCAGGTTTGTTAGATGCCTGTTAACACAGCCTTCACGACTGCGTGGCTAGTGTGCGCCCCGTTGGCGTGCGGGACATGGCCGGCCGGCAAGCAAGCATTCGCCTGCCTTGAACCATCGACAGCTGCTGATTGAGTCCATCCTCGATTTTTCTAGGAGCAATACATGAACAAGAAACTCCTCTGCGCCGCCTTGATTGCCGGCATGAGCGTTGCGCACGCCGCCTCCGCTCAGGAGACCGATTTCGATGATCGTTGGTACCTGACCGGCGCCGTTGGTTACAACTTCCAGGACAGCGACCGTCTGACCGACGACGCGCCGTTCGGCAGCATCGGCCTGGGCAAGTTCGTCAGCCCGAACTGGTCGCTGGATTTCGAACTGAACTATCAAAACCCGAACTTCGAAGCCAACAAGGATCTGAACTGGAGCCAGTACGGCGCCTCGCTGGATCTGCGTCGCCACTTCATCTCCGAAGGCCGTGGCTGGAACCCCTACGTGCTGATGGGCCTGGGCTACCAGCGCTCTGAGGAAGAGTACTCGGCCGGTATCGGCGGCCCGATCGATCGCAAGGACGGCAACTTCGCCGCCAAGGTCGGCGTCGGTCTGCAGACCACCCTGGAGAAGCGAGTCGGCGTGCGCGCCGAAGTCGCCTACCGCGCTTCCTTCGACGACCAGAGCGTTGCCGCTCCGGACGAAGATTACTTCGGTGACGTGCTGGCCTCGGTCGGCGTCGTGATCCCGCTGGGCACCCGCGCCGAAGCCGCTCCGCCGCCGCCGCCGCCGCCGCCGACCACCACCTGCGCCGATCTGGACGATGACGGTGACGGCGTGAACAACTGCGACGACAAGTGCCCCGGTTCGCAGGCTGGCCAGACCATCGGTCCGGACGGCTGCCCGGTGCCGGTCTCGATCGACCTGAAGGGCGTGAACTTCGATTTCGACAAGGCCACCCTGCGTCCGGATGCCGTCAGCATCCTGTCCGAGGCCACCGAGATCCTGAAGCGCTACCCCGAGCTGAAGGTCGAAGTCGCCGGTCACACCGACTCGGTCGGTACCGACGCCTACAACCAGAAGCTGTCCGAGCGTCGCGCCAAGACCGTGTACGACTACCTGACCAGCAACGGCGTGGACGCTTCGCGTCTGGTCGGTCCGATCGGCTACGGCGAGAGCCGCCCGATCGACACCAACGACACCGCCGAAGGCCGTGCGCGTAACCGTCGTACCGAGCTGAACGTCCAGAACTAAGGTTCCGGACGGGCCAGTCCACCGGCCCAGCTGTGATATGGAAAAGCCTGGCGCAAGCCAGGCTTTTCTTTTGTGCGTTCGTTTGATCGGGCCCGGCGCGAGCCAAAGCGCACAGCGATGCGAGCGCAGCGTATTCATCCTTTTATTTCAGGGATTTGCATAAAAAACATGCAGCAGTGGTTGATCGCCGAGGCCCGGGTTTCTTACACTTCCGGGCACCACCTGCCCGGATCAATCGACATGCGTGTCGCGCTTTTCGCTGCTTCGCTCTTCCTGATGGCGCCCGCCGCCTACGCCGACACCTGCAATGCCCTGTCCCCGCAGCCGATGCCGGCCCGCACCACGATCCTGCAGCCGGTGGCGCCCGAGCTGTTCGCCAATACCACCCAGCTGGGCGCCCCCAGCGGCGTGCTGGCGCAGCCGGCCGACGAATCGCAATCCGTGGATCGCGTGTTGCAGCGGCTGAAGCTGGAGGGCTGCAATGTCGCGATGGCCGCACCTGCCGCGGCGGCGACGGCCGATGCGGCCTACAAGCCCAAGACCCAGTTCGACAATGGTCCGTGGCGTTTTGACATGAACCAGAACGGCAAGCGCATGACGGCCGAGGAATTCGATGCCTGGATGAAGTCCCGTGGCGTGCGCGTGGCCAAGGGCAACGTGGTCAAGCCCGCCGCCGCCGCAGCGCCCGAGGCCGCGCCGGCCGCACAGCCGGAAAAGAAGGACTGATGCTGACGCTGCGGTCCGCATGACCACGCGCAAGCCCCAGGGCCGTCGTCCGCAAGGACGGCGGCCTTCTGCTGTCGGCGCCACGGCGGCCGCGGGCGTGCAGGCGCCGCGGCATGGGGTGGCGCGGGTGCTTTCCAAGCATGGCCTGTGCTCGCGCACCGAGGCGGCCGCCTGGGTCCGCGAGGGACGGGTGCAGGTGGACGGGCGCGTGGTGCGCGACCCGGAGTTTCCGGTGGTGGCCGGGCGCCAGGTGGTGAGCGTGGATGGGCAGGCCTTGGACGCGCCGCACCGCCACTACCTGATGTTGAACAAGCCGCGCGGCCTGGTGACCACCGCGCGCGACGAACAGGGGCGCGACACCGTCTACAGCTGCCTGCGCGAGACCGGCCTGCCCTGGCTGGCGCCGGTCGGGCGCCTGGACAAGGCCAGCGAAGGGCTGCTGCTCTTCAGCAACGATCCGCAATGGGCCGCGGGCATCACCGATGCGCAGGGCGGGGTGCTCAAGACCTACCACGTGCAGATCGACGCCGTGCCCGACCCGGCGCTGCTGCAACAGCTGCAGGCAGGCGCCCGTGTGGATGAAGCGGTGCTGCGCGCGGTGTCGGTGCGGCTGCTGCGCAGCGGGCAACGCAACAGCTGGATCGAAGTGGTACTGGATGAAGGCCGCAACCGGCATATCCGCCGCCTGCTCGAGGCCTTCGACATCGGCGTGCTGCGCCTGGTGCGCGTGGCCATCGGCGCGCTGCACCTGGGGGCGCTGCCGAAGGGGCAGTGGCGCCTGCTCGAGGCCGGCGAGCTCAGCGCGCTCGCTCAGCCTCCGGTAGCGCCCGCCAGCGCGCCAGGCGCGTGGCCAGCAGACGGCTGACGACCTCGAAGGCGCGCGGATCGGCAGGCCCGCGCGCATCCTGGCGCCGGCCCTTGGCGTGATTGCAGCTGGCGCAGGCCAGGGCGAGGTTGCGGGCGTCATCGTCCTGGTCCCCCACCTGCGAGGTCAGCGCCCGTGCGGCGGGTCGCCCGAACCAGGCGCTGGGCACGACATGTTCCAGCGAGGTCACGCCCAAGGCATCGCCCTGCGCGCTGAGCTCCAGATGCGCCCTGCAATGCAGGCAGCGCGTGCGCCAGCGCTGGCCATCGAACTGCGCCAGCGCGTCGGTCTGCGCCGCCAGCAGCAGCCTGCGGCGCAGGGCGCTGCGCATCAGTCGCGCTTGAGCACGCCGAGTTCGTGGCCGATGCGGGTGAAGGCGTCTATCGCACGGTCCAGGTGTTCGCGCGTGTGCGCCGCGCTCAGCTGCGTGCGGATACGTGCCTGGCCCTTGGGCACCACGGGGAAGAAGAAGCCGATGGCGTAGATGCCTTCCTCGAGCAGCCGCTCGGCGAATCGCTGCGCCAGCGGCGCGTCGTACAGCATCACCGGGCTGATCGGATGCACGCCGGGCTTGATGTCGAAGCCGGCCGCGGTCATGCGCTCACGAAAATAACGGGTGTTCTCCACCAGCTGTTCGCGCAGTTCGCCGGCCGCCTCGAGCATCTCGAAGGCCTTGATGCCGGCGGCCACCACATGCGGCGGCAGCGAGTTGGAGAACAGGTAGGGGCGCGAGCGCTGGCGCAGCAGCTCGATGACTTCCTTCTTCGCCGTGGTAAAGCCGCCCAGCGCGCCGCCCATGGCCTTGCCCAGGGTGCCGGTGATGATGTCGATCTTCTCCAGCACGCCCTTGACCTCGGCCGAGCCGCGGCCGGTCTTGCCGAGGAAGCCGGTGGCGTGGCACTCGTCGATGTGCACCAGGGCGCCGTATTTCTCGGCCAGTGCGGTGATCTCATCCAGCGGGGCGATGAACCCGTCCATCGAGAACACGCCATCGGTGGTGATCAGCTTGGTCTTGCAGCCGGCCGCATCGGCGGCCTGCAGCTGCGCCTCCAGGTCGGCCATGTCGCAGTTGGCGTAGCGGAAGCGCTTGGCCTTGCACAGGCGCACGCCATCGATGATGGAGGCGTGGTTGAGCGCATCGGAGATGATCGCATCGTCCTCGCCCAGCAGCGGCTCGAACAGGCCGCCGTTGGCGTCGAAGCAGGCAGCGTAGAGGATGGTGTCCTCGGTGCCGAAGAAGCGCGCGATCTGCGCCTCCAGCTGCTTGTGCAGGTCCTGGGTGCCGCAGATGAAGCGCACCGAGGCCATGCCGAAGCCGTGCGTGTCCAGCGCGTCCTTGGCCGCGGCGATGATGTCCGGGTGATCGGCCAGCCCCAGGTAGTTGTTGGCGCAGAAGTTCAGCACCGTGCGGCCATCGGCCAGGGTGATCTGCGCCGACTGCGGGCTGGTGATGATGCGTTCGGACTTGAACAGCCCGGCATCGCGGATTTCGTCGAGGGTCTCGGCGTAGCGCTGGGTCAGGGACATGGGCGAGGAGTGAGCGAAGAGGAGTGAGGAGTGAGCAAGAGCAGAATCGCTGGAGCGCCGGAACGAGCGTGGCGAGAGGTTTTGAGGAGGAATGGGAAACCGGCCATGCCGCTTTTACTCACTCCTCGCTCCTCTTCGCTCACTCCTGCTTCTCAGTTCCAGCTCAGCACGACCTTGCCGGCCTTGCCTTCTTCCATCAGGTCGAAGCCCTTCTGGAAGTCGTCGATGGGCAACTGGTGGGTCAGCACCTTGCCCAGCGGGAAGCCGCTCAGCACCAGTTGGGTCATCTTGTACCAGGTCTCGTACATCTTGCGGCCGTAGATGCCCTGCACGGTCAGGCCCTTGAAGATGATCTTGTCCCAGTCGCAGCCGGCGCCCTTGGGCATGATGCCGAGCATGGCGATCTTGCCGCCGTGGTACATGCATTCCAGCATGTCGTTGAAGGCGCGCGGGTTGCCGCTCATCTCCAGACCCACGTCGAAGCCTTCCATGTGCAGGTCGGCCATCACGTCCTTGAGCGAGGTGTTGGCCACGTTGACCACGCGGGTGGCGCCCATGTCGGCGGCCAGCTTCAAACGAAAGTCGTTGACGTCGGTGACCACCACGTTGCGCGCACCGATGTGCTTGCAGATGCCCGCGGCGATGATGCCGATGGGGCCGGCGCCGGTGATCAGCACGTCCTCGCCGATCACGTCGAACTCCAGCGCGCAGTGCGCGGCGTTGCCGTAGGGGTCGAAGAAGGCGGCCAGTTCGGACGGGATCTGGTCCGGGATCGGCCACAGGTTGCTGGCCGGCATCACCATGTATTCGGCGAAGGCGCCGTTGCGGTTCACGCCGATGCCCACCGTGTTGGGGCACAGGTGCGGGCGGCCGCCACGGCAGTTACGGCAGTGGCCGCAGACGATGTGGCCCTCGGCCGAGACGCGCTGGCCGATCTCGTAGCCGGTCACCGCCGAGCCCAGCTCGGCGATGCGGCCGACGAACTCATGGCCGATGGTCAGGCCAGGGGTGATGGTGCGCTGGCTCCACTCGTCCCACAGGTAAATGTGCAGGTCGGTGCCGCAGATCGCGGTCTTCTCCAGCTTGACCAGCACCTCGTTGGGGCCGGGGGTGGGCTTGGCCACCTGTTCCATCCAGATGCCCTTGCCCGCTTCGCGCTTGACCAGCGCCTTCATCGTGTCCGCCATGGTGCGAAGAACCCCAACCGTAGAGGAGGCGAAGTATAGAGGGGCGGGCTTGAATCGTTTCACCTGTGATCGCTTGCGCGATGCAGCAGGCCAGGCCGGCCGTCGCGCCTGGGCGGCGTGGCGGTCACAATATCCGCCCAGTTTCCGCCGTGCCGTGCCGTGTCCACACCCCGCGCCCTTGCCGATTGGCTGTCCCATATCCAGGCCCAGCACCCCCAAGCCATCGCCATGGGCCTGGACCGCGTGCGCGCGGTGGCGGGGCGACTGGGGCTGCAGCGCCCGGCCGCGCGGGTGATCACGGTGGGCGGCACCAACGGCAAGGGCTCGACCGTGGCCTTCATCGAGGCCATCGGCCGAGCTGCGGGCTGGAAAGTGGGCGCCTACACCTCGCCGCACCTGCTGCGCTACAACGAGCGCGTGCGCATCGACGGCGCGCAGGCCGATGACGCCGCGCTGGTGGAGGCTTTCGAAGCGGTGGAAGCCGCGCGCGGCGAGATCGCGCTGACCTACTTCGAGTACGGCACGCTGGCGGCGCTGTGGCTGTTCCAGCGTAGCGCGCTGGACCTGGCGATCCTGGAAGTGGGGCTGGGCGGGCGCCTGGATGCGGTTAACGTGGTCGATCCGGACGTGGCGGTGATCACCACCGTGGATGTGGACCACACCGAGTGGCTGGGCCCGGACCGCGACAGCATCGGCCGCGAGAAGGCCGGCATCGCCCGTGCCTGGAAGCCGCTGGTGCTGGGCGAGGTGAGCATTCCCGGCACCGTGCTGCGCCATGCCTACGCCATCGCCGCGGCGGTAATCCAGGGCGGCAACGATTTCTTCCATGAGCCCCTGGAGGACGGCCGCTGGCGCTGGCGCGAGGTCGGCTACGAGCTGGAACTGCCGGCGCTGCCGCTGGACGCGCCGGTGCAGCGGGCCAACGCGGCCACGGCGATCGCGGCGGTGCGCGCGCTGGACGGTGGCGAAGCGCTGGCCCCGGCGGTGTTCGCCAGCGGGGTGGCGCAGGCCACGGTGCCCGGCCGCCTGCAGCGCCTGGAGCGCGACGGCGTGGAGATCCGTCTGGACGTGGGCCACAACCCGCAGGCCGCGCGTGCCCTGGCCGACTGGCTGCAGGCCCACCCGGTGCAGGGACCAACGGTGGCGGTGTTCGCCGCGCTGGCGGACAAGGCGGTGGAGGAGGTGGTGCAGGCGCTGGCGCCGCACATCGCCCGCTGGCAACTGGCCGGGATCGACGACGCCGGCCCGCGCAGCCTGTCGGCCGAGCAACTCATGCAGCGAGCGCCAACGCTGCAGCGTGGTGCGGTGCTGCACGAAACCGTGGCCCAGGCCCTGGAGGCGGCGGTGGCGCAGGCCGGCCCGGCCGGCCGGGTGCTGGTGTTCGGCTCGTTCCATACCGTAGGTCAGGCGCTGGCCGCCCTGCATTCACACAAGTAGGGGCGGCGGCCCGGGGACGGACCTCTATACTGTGCGGCGTTCTCCCGCTGCCGCTGGTCTTGATGGACACCAAGCTGAAACAACGCCTGATCGGTGCCGTGGTGCTGATTGCACTGGCCGTGATCTTCCTGCCGATGCTGATCAAGGGACCTGCGCCCGACAGCGGCGTGTCCAACGTGTCCACCGACGTGCCGGCCGCGCCGGCTTCGGGCGAATACGAAACCCGCGAATTGCCGCTGGTGGCTCCGCCGGGCGCGGCGCCGCAGGGCGGTGCCACCGGCATGCCGGCCGCCACCACCGAGCGCAACCCCGATGCGGCCGACCTGGCCGAGCCGGCGCAGCAGGCCCAGGCCGCCAGCGAGCCCGCCCTGCCGGCCACCACCGCCGGTGGCAACTGGGCGGTCAGCTTTGGCGCCTACGCCAGCGCCCAGGACGCCGACGTGGTGGTCCAGCGCCTGCGCCAGGCCAATCTGCCGGGCTTCATCGCGCCGGACCAGATCAATGGCAAGCCGGCCTGGCGCGTGCGCGTGGGGCCGTATGCCGACCAGGCCCAGGCCGAGATCGTGCGCCTGAAGGCTGTGCAGGTCCGCAACGACGTCAACGCGCAGGTGATCGCGCTCAATGCCGATGCCCCGCCGCCGGCCGCCACGGCGGCCGCCAAGCCGGCCACCCCGCCGCCGGCGCCGAAGCCGGCGCCGACCGAAACCGCGCAGGCGCCCAAGCCGGCCAGTACGCCGGCCGCGACCAAGCCGGTGGAGGCACCCAAGCCGCCGCCTCCCCCGGCCGCCAGCGGCGTCGGATTCGCCGTGCAGTTGGCCGCCTACAGCCAGCAGGCCCAGGCCGATGCGCTGCGCGACAAGCTGCGCGGCGCGGGCTTCTCCGCCTTTTCCGAGCCGGTCCGCACCGACAAGGGCACGCTGATCCGGGTCAAGGCCGGCCCGGTGGCCGACCGCGCCGCGGCCGACGCGCTGAAGGCGCAGATCGCGGCCAAGCTGGGCATCAACGGCATGGTCCGGCCGCACCCCTGAGATGCCTGCTGTGTTCCCAGGGAGGGGATGAGATGGCCTACGACGCACCTGCCCGCATGTTGCTTCCGCTGCCATCGCCACATCGCGCGGTCGCCCCGGCCATGGGGGCGTGGGCATGATCGACCTGCTGCTGGGCGCGATCATCGGCATCTCGGCCCTGCTGGGCCTGCTGCGCGGCTTCGTCGGCATCGTGGTGGGCACCGCGTCCTGGCTGCTGGCCGGCTGGGCGTCCTTCCAGTTCGGCAACGACGCCGCCCGCTGGCTGGCCGATGGCCGCGCCCCGACCATGACCCAGTCCCTGGGCGGCTACGCCCTGGCCTTCGTGGTGGTGCTGGTGGTGGTGGGGCTGATCGGCTACGTCCTGCGCACCGCGGTGCAGGCCACCCGCCTGGGCGCGGCCGACCGGGCGCTAGGCCTGGGCCTGGGGCTGGTCCGGGGTGGGTTCCTGGCGGCGGTGCTGGTGGTGCTGATGAGCTTCACGCCGCTGACCCGGGAGGCGTCCTGGCAGCAGTCGCGGATCCTGCCGGTGATCGAGCCGGGCGCGGGCTGGATGCGCGCCCAGCTGCCGCGCTGGGAGGCGCCGAACATGAACCTTGACCAGATTCGCAAAGTGGACTTGGGCAAGCTGCCGCTGGCAGGCGATAATGCACGCCTGAACGACACACTCAAGGCATCGGGGCTTGAGGGCGACGGGTTGAAGCGACTGATGTCGCAGACGCTCGAACAGGTCCGGGAACACGGCGCGCTTTCCCCGCAGGGGACGCAGGCCGATCCGGCACTGCCCACCCCGATCGCGGATCCGGCGCAGGTGCGTCCGGGCCACCCCGATCCGGCACGGGTCGAGGGCAACGGCCAGGCAAGGCCTCCTTCCCAGTAGCAACAGCCCAGCCAGCGGAGAACGCGCCCCATGTGTGGCATCGTCGGTATTGTCGGAAACCAGAACGTCGCCGGTCAGCTCTATGACGGCCTGACCGTGCTGCAGCACCGCGGGCAGGATGCGGCGGGCATCGCCACGGCCAACGGCACCCGCCTGCGCGTGCAGAAGGCCAACGGCCTGGTGCGCGATGTGTTCGACGAAAAGCGCATGGCCGTGCTGGAGGGGCGGGTGGGCATCGCCCATTGCCGCTATCCGACCGCAGGGTCCGAGGGCATGGACGAGGCGCAGCCGTTCTATGTGAATTCGCCCTACGGCATCGCCCTGGCGCACAACGGCAACCTGACCAACACCGAGGCCCTGCGCAAGCAGGTGTTCGAGGCCGACCTGCGCAACATCAACACCGACTCGGACAGCGAGGTGCTGCTGAACGTGTTCGCCCACGAGCTGGACGCGCAGCGCATGCTGACCCCGGAAGCGGCGATCCGCGCGGTGGCCGGCGTGCACCGCCGTTGCCGCGGCGGCTACGCGGTGGTCAGCGTGGTGCTGGGCCTGGGGCTGGTGGCCTTCCGCGACCCGCATGGCATCCGCCCGCTGGTGCTGGGCAAGCGCGAGAACGTGGATGGCGAGGAGTACATCGTCGCCTCCGAGTCCTCGGTGCTGGACATCCTGGGCTTTGCGCGCGTGCGCGATGTGCGCCCGGGCGAGGCGCTGGTGATCACCGCCCGCGGCGAGCTGTTCTCCGAGGTCTGCGCCACCAGCACCGACCATGCCCCGTGCATCTTCGAGTACGTCTACTTCGCCCGGCCCGATTCGATGATCGACAACGTGTCCGTGCACAAGGCGCGCATGCGCATGGGCATGAAGCTGGGCGAGAAGATCCTGCGCCTGCGCCCGGACCACGACATCGACACCATCATCCCGATCCCGGACACCTCGCGCGATGCGGCGCTGGAGATGTCCAACGTGCTGGGCGTGAAGTACCGCGAGGGCTTCGTCAAGAACCGCTACGTGGGCCGCACCTTCATCATGCCGGGGCAGGGCGAGCGGGTGAAATCGGTGCGCCGCAAGCTCAACCCGATCCACCTGGAGTTCCGCAACCGCGTGGTGCTGCTGGTGGACGATTCCATCGTGCGCGGCACGACCAGCCGACAGATCGTGCAGATGGCGCGCGATGCCGGCGCGCGCAAGGTCTACCTGGCCAGCGCCGCGCCGCCGGTGCGCTACCCCAACATCTACGGCATCGACATGCCCGCGGCCGAGGAACTGGTGGCGCACAACCGCAGCGAGCAGGAAATCCAGGAGTTCCTGGGCTGCGACTGGCTGGTGTACCAGGACCTGGAAGACCTGGAGAGCGCGGTGCGCGAGGGCAACCCGCACCTGACGCGCTTCGATTCGTCCTGCTTCAACGGCGAGTACATCACCGGCATCGAGCCGGGCTATTTCGAGCGCATCCAGGCCCTGCGCTCGGATGAAGCCAAGCACAAGCGCCGCGCCTGACGGACCGGGCCGCGCGGGCGATGACGACCACCCTGGAAGACCTGTGCGTGGCGTTGGACCAGGACCTGGACCGCGCCAGTTTGCTGGCGGACTGGGAATGGCTCACCGGCCCCGGCGCGCGGCCGCTGATGCTGGGCGTGGCCGGCGATGCCTTCGTGCAGCTGGGGCAAGGGCAGGACGTGTATTTCCTTGATTGCGTCGATGGCGTGCTGGAAAAGGTCGCCGACGATCTGGGTGAGTTCCTGCAGCGCCTGAGCGATGTCGATTTCGTCGCGCATTGCTTTCGCTACGACCTGGTGGCGCCGCTGTTGCGCGAGGGCGCGCGCCTGCCGGAGGGCAGCGTGTGGGCCTTCCGGGTCCCGCCGGTGCTGGGAGGGGCGCGTGACACCGCGGCGCTCGAACCCACCGCCCTGGCCGACTATCTCTCGCTGAGCGGGCAGATCCATGCGCAGGTCGCCGCCCTGCCGCCAGGGGTGGCCGTGGGCGATCTGTCCCTCGCGGTCGAATGACGCGCCTGGAGACGGCCGCGGGCGATGTGTTCGCCGCGGCACGGCAGTGCCTGGATGCAGCCGATCCGCAGGACAAGGTGGCCCTGACCCAGCATTACGCCGCCGCGTTCGCACGCGGCGCGCTGTCGATCCCGGCACACGCGCCGGCGCCTGCGCCGATCGGCATGCCGGGACGGCCCGTGCGTCCGGCGCTGGTGCATCCGCGTCACCTGCGCAAGCGCGGCTTGGGCAGCGCGGAAGGGCGTGCTGCGTTCCTGCACGCCATTGCGCATATCGAGCTCAACGCCATCGACCTGGCCTGGGATGCGGTGTATCGCTTCCGTGGCCTGCCGGAGGCGTTCTACGCCGACTGGGTTGGCGTGGCGCACGACGAGTCGCGGCATTTCGCGTTGCTACGCGAGCGCCTGCAGGCCTTCGGCCATGACTACGGCGACTTCGACGCGCACAACGGGCTGTGGGAGATGTGCGAGAAGACCGCCCACGACGGCCTGGCGCGCATGGCGCTGGTGCCGCGGGTGCTGGAGGCGCGCGGCCTGGATGTCACCCCGGGCATGATCGCCAAGCTGCGGGCACTGGGCGACGATGAGACGGTGCGGATCCTGGAGCTGATCCTGCGCGAGGAAGTGCCGCACGTGGCCGCCGGCTCGCGCTGGTATCGCTGGTACTGCGCGCGCCAGGGCGTGGAGCCGCGCGCGACCTTCCTGCAGCTGCTGCGCCATTACGCCGGGCCTTACTTGCGTGGCCCGTTCAACGTGCAGGCGCGCCTGCTGGCGGGGTTCGAGCAGGAAGAGCTGGATGCGCTGGTGGCGCTGGAGCCGCCGCGCTTGCCGGGGAGCTAGTGCGAAGCGAGTGGGGCTGTCTGGTATCGACCTGGGAAGAACTGTTGGAACCTGGGGCCCCAAAGCGCAAGTCGAGCGCGAATCGGTCCGACTGTGCGTGGGTCTTCTGTGGGAGCGGCTTCAGCCGCGAAGAAGCTTTCCCGGGAAAGCCTCTTCGCGGCTGAAGCCGCTCCCACAAAAGTCGGCTGCCACAGAGGTCGGCTGAGGAATGAAAGGTTTCAAGGCAGCCGACCCGCTCCCGCCTGCACAGGCGGCGCGCACGCTTGCAAACACCCGGCAGCCGAACACGCGACGCCATGCAAGCTCCGCGCGCGGCCAGTCACGCCAGCGGCAGCACCTGCAGGTCATCGCCCTCGGCAGTCACGCGCAGCACCGAGCCCTGCTCGTACCAGTCGCCCAGCACGATGCGCCGGCAGGTGCGGCCTTCGATCTGCAGCTCATGCACGGCGGGGCGGTGGGTGTGGCCGTGGATCATGGTATCGACGCCGTAGCGCACGAAGGTCGATTCGACTTCCTCCGGCGTCACGTCGGTGAGGGTCTCGTACTGCGCGCGGTCGCCGTCCTTCATGCCGCCCTGGTGCGCGGCGCTGGCCGCGCGCGCCTGCTTGGCGAAGCCGACGCGTACGGCCAGCGGCTGGGACAGCATCTGCTCCTGCCAGGCGGGGTTGCGCGTTTGCGCACGGAAGGCCTGGTAGGCCACGTCGCTGGTGCACAGCAGGTCGCCGTGCAGCACCAGCACCGGCTTGCCGTACAGGTCGATCACCGAGGGGTCGGGCAGGATGCGCATGCCGCAGCGGCGGGCGTAGTCCTCGCGCAGCAGGAAGTCGCGGTTGCCGCGGATGAAGAACACCGGCACGCCTGCGGTGGACACCGCGCGCAGGCCCTGGGCGACCTCGGTGGCCAGCTCGGAAGGGTCGTCATCGCCGACCCAGGCCTCGAACAGGTCGCCGATGATGTACAGCGCATCGGCGGTCATGGCCTCGCGCTGCAGGAATTCCAGGAACAGCGCGGTGGTCTGCGGACGCTCGGCGTCCAGGTGCAGGTCGGAGATGAAGAGCGTGGTCATCGGCGCATTCTAGCCGCTGTCCCAGGCTGGTCATGCTGGCGAGCTGATTCCGTGTTGGATCGTCGCAGCCCCTGCGGCGCCAGTCCGGCCCCACAGGTTCAGCCGGTGCGCTGGCCGTCGTGCCCGGCAAACGCTTTGCCTGCTTAAGCGGCATCGCCCTGCCGGAGGGCACGACGGCAACGGCGCACCGAGCGCTCAGTACCGGAAGCCCACCTTGAATAGCAGCGTGCGCGGGTCGCCCAACGCCACCGCGCGCTGCAAGCCACCGGCGAAGTAGTCCTTGTCCAGCAGGTTGCGCACGTTGAGCGCCGCGTCCCAGCGCCCCAGCCGATAGCCCACGCCCAAGTCGGCGGTGACATAGCCGGGCAGGGTGTAGCCATAAGTGTCGCGACGGCCCACCGCGCGCAGACCGCCGCTGAGGTTCCAGCCATCGCCCTCGCGCGCCGGGGCGTAATGCAGCCACAGGTTGCCGCTGTGCAGCGGCACGTTGTTCAGGCGCTGGCCGACCGTGGTGGCGGGTTGGCCGCCATCGTCGGTGATCCGCGCGTCGGTGTAGGCGTAGCCGGCGTTGACGCTGAGGCCGCTGCCGAGATCGGCGGTGAGGTTGAGCTCCCCGCCGCGGCTGCGCTGCTCGCCCACGGCGATGCTGTAACCGTCGTTGACCGGGTCGGACTGCAGCACGTTCTGGCGACGCAGGTCATAGACCGCGGCGGTCAGGCTGGCCAGGCCGCCGGCCAGGTCGAGCTTGATGCCGGCTTCCAGCTGGCGGCCCTGTTCGGGATCGAAGCCCTGGCCGGCGCTGTCGGTGCCGGTGTTGGGATAGAACGAGGTGGCATAGCTGACGTAAGGGCGCACGCCGTCGGCGGCCTCGAACATCAATGCCGCCGAGCCGGTATTGGCGCTGTCGCGGCTGGCTTGGCGCGTGTCGGTCAGATGGTTCTCGGTGGCCACCTCGCTGCGATCGTGGCGCAGGCCCAGCAACAGCTGCCAGCGGCGGGCGATCTCGATCTGGTCGCGCAGGTACAGGCCGCCCGAGCGCACTTGGCTGAGGTTGTCGCGGCTGAAGTTGGCCGGGCAGACGATGCCGGTATAGACCGGCGCATACACATCCAGCGTGCCGGCGCGGCAGGTGGCCTGCCTGGAGATTTCACGGGTGCGGAAGGCATCCACGCCGAGCGTCACGGTATGGCGCAGCGCCTCGGGCCCCAGCGTGCCGGACAGATAGGTGTCCTGCACCAGGGTGTCGCCGCCCCAGACCTGATGTACCGCGCTGCGGCGCAGGGTACGCAGGTTGGCGGCCATGCCGTTGCTGCTGACGAAGTCGCCGGTGATGTCGAAGTCCTGCCAGCGCAGTCCGTTGTGCAGGCGCCAGCCATTGTCGAAACGGTGATCGATCAGCGTGCCGATGCGGGTCTGCTCGCCGTCGTAGGGACGCTGCGTGGGCTCGCCGGTGAACAGGTCGCGGCGGATCTGGCCGTTCGGATTGGCCAGCACGCTGCCTTCCAATGGCAGCCCCTGCTGACGCAGGTAGCGGCGCTGCTGGTGGCTGCCCAGCACGCTCAGCTCGGTGCGCTCGCCCAGTTGGAGGGACAGGGCCGGGGCGACCCAGCGCTCGCGGAAGGTGACGTGATCGGTGGGGTCCTCGCTGTTCATCGCCATCGCGTTGACGCGCAGCGCCGCGTGCGCGCCCAGCGGCGTGTTGGCATCCACACCGGCCTGTCGCAGGCCGTAGCTGCCGGTGCGCAGCTCGCCGCTGAGAAAGGCCCGATCCTGCGGGCGGCGGCTGACCATGTTCACCAGCCCACCCGGCAGCACCTGCCCGAACAGCAGCGAGGCCGGCCCCTTGAACACCTCCACGTCCTGCACGCCGAACATCTGCTCGGCCACGCGATTGGACGAGGCCGTGCGCAGGCCGTCCACGAACAGGGAATCGGACGCGACCTGGCCACGGATGATCAGATCGTCCCAGCCGCGGCGACCGAAGGCGCCCGGGGTGACGCCAGCGGCATTGCCCAGGGCGTCGGCCAGGCTGCGGGTCTGCTGGCTGTCCAGCAGGGCGCGGGTCAGCACGGAGACGGAGAAGGGCAGGCGCTCGGGCGGCGTGTCCCCCTTGGAGGTGGAGGCCGCGCCACGTGGCAGGAAGCCGGCGGCCTGCTGGCCGGTCACCTTGACCGCGTCCAGGTCGATGGCCGGATCCTTGGGACGTTCTTCCGAGCCAAGGGCCGGGGAAGCCAGGCTGCAGAGGCAGACCAGCACGAGGGGCAAGCGGAGGGTCATGGGAAACGGGGGCGTGGTAAAAGCTTGTCTAAGATAATGAGAATCGATATCAAATGCATCCCCTCAATGCACCGGGAATGGCGTCCAGGCGCCCGCGCACGCCCTCCGGTAAAATTCATCGTTTCCCGTCGTGCCCGAGCGCTTCATGACCTGCCGTACCCGCTTCGCCCCCAGTCCCACCGGCTACCTGCACATCGGCGGCGCGCGTACCGCGCTGTATTGCTGGTTGGAAGCGCGTCACCGCGGCGGCGAGTTCGTGCTGCGCATCGAGGACACCGACCGCGAGCGCAGTACCCAGGCCGCCATTGACGCGATCCTGGAGGCGATGGACTGGCTGGGCCTGGACTACGACCAGGGCCCGATCTACCAGACCGACCGCATCGCCCGCTACAGGGAAGTGGCCGAGCAGCTGATCGCCGATGGCAAGGCCTACTACGCCTACGAGACCAAGGAAGAGCTGGACGCCATGCGCGAGGCCGCCATGGCCAGGCAGGAAAAGCCGCGCTACAACGGCGCGGCGCGCGAGCTCGGCCTGCCGTACCGGGACGACCCCAACCGCGTGATCCGCTTCAAGAACCCGCTGGAAGGCACGGTGGTGTTCGACGACCTGATCAAGGGCCCCATCGAGATCGCCAACAGCGAGCTGGACGACATGGTGATCTTCCGTCCGGACGGCTATCCCACCTACAACTTCGCCGTGGTGGTGGACGACTGGGACATGGGCATCACCGAGGTCATCCGCGGCGATGACCACATCAACAACACCCCGCGCCAGATCAACCTCTATGAAGGCATCGGCGCGCCGGTGCCGAAGTTCGGCCATATGCCGATGATCCTGGACGAGCAGGGCGCCAAGCTGTCCAAGCGCACCGGTGCGGCCGACGTGATGCAGTACAAGGACGCCGGCTATCTGCCCGAGGCGCTGCTGAGCTATCTGGCGCGCCTGGGCTGGTCGCACGGCGACCAGGAGATCTTCAGCCGCGACGAGCTGATCGCGCTGTTCGACGTGCGCAACTGCAACTCCAAGGCCTCGCGCCTGGACATGGCCAAGCTCGGCTGGGTCAACCAGCATTTCCTCAAGAGCGAGGGCGCCATGGCCATCGCCCCGGCCCTGGTCTACCAGCTGGAGAAGCTGGGCCTGGACGTGTCGGCAGGCCCGGCACCGGCGGACGTGGTCATCGCCCTGCGCGAGCGCGTGCAGACCCTGAAGGAAATGGCCGAGAAGGCGGTGGTCTGGTACCGGCCGCTGGAGACCTACGACGAGGCGGCGGTGGCCAAGCACCTGAAGGCCGGGGCGCAGGCGCCGCTGGCAAAGGCGCGCGAGCTGCTGGCCGCGCTGCCGGAGTGGACGGTGGAGACCGTCTCCCAGGCGCTGCACGAGGTGGCCGCGGCGCTGGAACTGGGCATGGGCAAGGTGGCCCAGCCGCTGCGCGTGGCCATCACCGGCACCCAGGTCAGCCCGGATATCTCCCACACCGTTTATCTGGCCGGACAGGCGCAGGCCTTGAAACGCATCGATGCGGCGCTCACCAAGGTCGTAGCGGCCTGATCGAACGGAGTCATTCCATGTCCAAGCACGTCCATGCCCACGCCGAGGCCTGCACCGATCCGCATCACCACGTCGACAGCGCCGAGGCCTTCGTGCGGGCGGTGGAGCGCGCCTGCAGCGAGCGCGGCCTGCGGCTGACCCCGATCCGGCTGCGGGTGCTGCAGCTGATCGCCGACGCCGGCAAGCCGGTCAAGGCCTACGACCTGCTGGACATGGTGCGCCAGTCCAAGGGCGCCGGTGCCGACGCGCCGCCCACGGTGTATCGCGCGCTGGATTTCCTGATGGCCAATGGCTTCGTGCACAAGCTGGAGTCGGTAAACGCCTTCGTCGCCTGCCACCACCCCAACAGCGCGGCCCATTCGGTGCCGTTCCTGATCTGCGACCAGTGTCACAGCGCGGTGGAGCTGGAAGACCGCGAGGTGGTGGACCAGTTGGAGGCCCGCGCCAAGGCGATGGGCTTCAAGCCGCAGGCGCAGACCCTGGAAGTGCACGGGCTGTGCGCGCGCTGCGCGGAAGGCTGAGGTCGCTGCCGCCCGCGCAGGGCGGGTCCCGGCCTTAGCGTGGCCGGCGGCGCTCGGCCGCCGCGTTGAGTGCGTCATTCCCGGAACGGATCGACGCCATGCGCATGAGTGCAGTCCGGTCGCACGACAACACCCCGTTCTACGTCGGGCTGGTGCTGCTGACAGCCGTGGTCGGTTTCTATCCCACGTACTTCTCGCGGCTGGCCGAAGCCGGGCTGTTGCGCCACCTGCACGGCGCATTGGCGATGGCCTGGCTGTTACTGCTGGTCACCCAGGGCCTGCTGGCGCGCAGCGGCCGCTTCGCCCTGCATCGCACCTTGGGCTGGGCCTCGATGGTGCTGGTGCCGCTGTTCCTGGCCAGCGGGTTTGCGCTGTTGTGCGATTCGCTGGCCGGCGGCAATCCCTTCCAGAAAGCGTTCGCGCCGCGGCTGACCTTCGTCGACCTCATCGCGTTGGGGTATTTCGCCTTCTGCTATGCCATGGCCATCCGGCACCGCCGGCACCGGCCGCTGCATGCGCGCTACATGGCTTCCACCGCGGTGCTGGTGCTGCCGCCGGCGCTTGCGCGCGCGTTGGGTTTCTTCATGCCCGGCATCGACTCCTTCGAGGCGGCCTTCCATGCCGCCATGGCGATCAGCGCGTTGGTGGTGGTGGTGCTGATCGTGCGCGACGGGCTCGAGGGGCGTGTGCGCCTGCCGTACCCCCTGCTGCTGGCCATCCTGCTGGTGCAGGACCTGGGCTTCGTCCTGGTCGCCGATTGGGCGCCGTGGCAGGCGCTCTGCGCACGGATGGCAGCGCTCGCCGGCTAGGGCTCAGGCGCTCGCCGGCTGCACCGCGACGGCCCGCTCCCTGATCGGCAGGTTGGCCACCGCCGCGACCAGCGCCAGGGCCATGTCGGCGTACCACATCCACAGGTAGTTGCCCGAGCGCTCCAGCGCCAGCCCGCCCAGCCAGGCGCCGAAGAAGCCGCCGATCTGGTGCGAGAGCAGGGTCAGCCCGAACAGCGTGCCCAGGTAGCGCGGCCCGAAGCGCTTGCCGATGATGCCGGCCGTGGGCGGCACCGTGGCCAGCCAGGTGAAGCCCAGCGCGGCGGCGAACAGGTAGAAGGTGATCGGCGTCGGCGGCGAGGCCAGGTACAGCGCGATCAGGACCGCGCGGCTGGCGTACATGCCGGCCAGTACGTATTTCATTGGCATGCGCTGGCCGAGCGCGCCGGCGCTGAGGCTGCCGGCGACGTTGAACAGGCCGATCAGCGCGATCGAGGTGCCAGCCACCCCGGGCGACAGGCCGCACAGGGCGATCTCCCCGGGCAGGTGCGTGACCAGGAAGGCGATATGCACCCCGCAGGTGAAGAACCCCAGGTGCAGCAGCCAGTAGCTGCGGTCGCGCAGGGCGATGCGCAGCTGCGCGCGCAGGGTCAGGTGCGCGGCCTGAACTGCCTGGGCGATGCCGGCGGCCGGGTCGCCGCGGCGCGGCTTCACCAGCGGCGCGATCAGCGGCAGGGTCAGCAGCGAGGCCGCGGCCAGGCCGAACATCGCCGTGGCCCAGCCGGCCATGCCGATGCCCAGGGTCACCAGCGGCGCGAACACGAACTGCCCCAGCGAGCCGCCGGCATTGATCACGCCCGAAGCGAAGGAGCGCTTCTCGGCGGGGATGTGCTGGGCGGTGGCGCCGATCAGGATGGAGAAGCTGCCGGCGCCGGCCCCGGCGGCGGCCATCACGCCCAGGGTGAGGATCAGCCCCCACTGGCTGCTGACGAAGGGCGTCAAGGCGCAGCCGAAGGCCATCAGCAGGCCACCCAGCACCAGCACGCGGGTGGGGCCGTGGCGGTCGGCGATGGCGCCGAACACCGGCTGCACCGCGCCCCACATCAGCTGGCCGATGGCCAGGGCGAAGCTGATCGAGGCGATGCCGATGCCGGTACTGGCGGCGATGGGTTTGACGAACAGGCCGGTGGTCTGGCGCACGCCCATGGTCAGCAGCAGGATGCTGGAGGCCACCACCAGCAGCATCCATGGCGTGCGATTGGCCGAAGCGTTCATGCGGCCTCCCGCAGCGGACGCAGCGCTTCGTGCAGGGCATCCAGGGCCTGGTTGAGCTGCTGCATCGGCGCGGCGCCATACAGGGCGGCCATCTGCGCCTGCGCGCGCTGCCACAGCGGGATTGCCTGGGTAATGGCGCGCTCGCCCTTGGGCGTGAGCTTGATCAGCCGCTGGCGCGCATCCTCGCCGCGCGCATCGCGCAGCAGGCCGTTGGCCAGCAGCGGCTTGAGGTTGCGGTTGAGCGTGCTGCGGTCCATGCCGGCGGCCTGCGCCAGCTCGCCCAGGGTGCGTGTGCCCTTCTGGGCCCGACGCAGGATGGAGTACTCGTTCAGGCTCAGGCCGATGGCGGCCAGCTCACGGTCGTAGAGCTGCGAGGCCTGACGCGCGGCGCGGCGCAGGCGGAAGCAGGTGCACTGCGATTCCACGGCAGGGGGCGAGGGCATGGCAAGACATCCGGCGATGGTCGACCGGATATTGCATGCATATGCACGTATTTGAAAGCGGCCAATCACCCGACAGCTGGAACGCTGGGTGCATGCCCGCGGACAGGATCGATCCGGAGGCCGAACGCGATCCATGACTTATCGAGGATCGGCCATCTCACTGCGGCAGGGAGCCGCACGCGCTGTGGACCGACCAAGGGCCAACCGCACTGGCTCATCAGCCGTCCCCGCACTGGCGGGGACGGCCACTGTCGCGTCGGTCCGACTCAGAAGAACAGGCGAACGCCCACCGCGCCGTTGCGCCCGGGGAGCATCACGTCATCCTTCAGGAAGGAGGTATGCACGCGGGCGTCCTGGTTGGTGAGGTTGTTGCCGTCGATGAACATCTCCCACGCCGTGCTGCCGGCATCGACGTGGTAGGCCAGGTGCGCATCGACGAAGGTGTAGCCATCTGTGGGCGTCTCGCCCACGGCCACGCGGTCCTGCTTCATCGTGCGCGTGGCGCCCAGTGAGGCGCGCCAGGCATCGCCATGCCAATGCAGCTGCGCACCGACACGGCCCGGCGCGATGCGCGGCAGGTCGCCGCCGTCCACCAGCCGCGCGCGCACCGTGTCGCCGAACAGGCGCACGTCCCAATCGCCGCCGCGCTCGCTCTGGAGCAGGTGGAAGGTGGCCTCGCCCTCGAAGCCGTGGAAGACCGCATCGGCCTGGCTCCACTGGCGGATCGGCAGATACTCGTCTTCCTCATCGAAATACCACTGGTTGCCGGTGTCCACCAGGTAGATGAAATCGTTGTAGCGGTTGTAGTACGCCGACACCTTGGCATCGACCCAGCGGTTGCGGTACTGCAGGCCCAGCTCGGCCTGGTTGGCCTGTTCCTTCTTCAAGGCATTGCCGCCGATCTCGTAGGACAGGGTGGCGATGTGCGGGCCATCGGCGAACAGTTCTTCCTCGGCCGGGGCGCGCTCGGCGTGGTCGAGGTTGGCGGTCAGGCGCCATTGCGGGTTGATGCGCCAGCCGCCGCTGAGCGAGACGCTGAGCGGCTTGAAGTCAGGCGACAGGCCAGTGGCGGTGTCGTACTTCACCTGGTCCAGGCGCGCGCCGAAATCCGCGTCGAAGGCGCCCCAGGTGTTCTTGGCCACGGCGAACACGCCCACGGCCTGGGTGTCGGTGCGCGGCACGAAGGACTCCTCGCCCACGGCCTGGAATTGCGACTTGCCGCCCTGCACGCCGAAGGCGGTCTTCCAGCCATCGCCGAAGGCGAAGGTGGCTTCCACGCGGGCTTCGTTGGCGCGCTTGTCGAAGGTGGTGCCGGGCTCGTCGCCTTCCCACTCGACGTGGTTGTAGTCGGTGTGCGCGAAGCTGTAGCGCAGGCCGCTGCCCTCACCCCACGGGTCGTTGAGGCCGCCCTTGAGCTCGTAGCGGTCCTGCGCCATCTGCAGCCACACTCCGCGCTCGCCCTCAGCCGGATTGCCAGGCTCGCCCGGGTTGCCGTACTCGTCGCGGAAGCGCGAAACCGACACGCCCGTGAAGCCCCAGTCGCCTGACAGCGAGGCGCCGAAGCCGCCGTTCTTGGCATCGACGTAGGAGTTGCCCTGGCGCCCGCGCGGGGTGTCGTAATCGCCGTTGTCGCGATACACGCCATCGGCATGGATGGACAAGCCGCCGTTGCCGGCATCCAGGCGGAACATGTCGGTCTGGCCCTCGGTATCGCCCACGTTCCAGCGCGCTTCGGCACGGCCGGTGGCGCCATCGACCGGCGTCTCGGCGATGCGGCCATCGACCACGTTGACCACCCCGCCGATGGCGCCGCTGCCGTAGAGCAGGGTGGAGGGGCCCTTGAGCACTTCGATCTGGTTGGCCAGGAACGGCTCAATGGCCGGCGAATGGTCCTGGCTGACGGTGGACACGTCCTGCGAGCTCAGGCCACCGGAGGTGATGGCCACGCGCGGTCCGTCCATGCCGCGAATGATCGGCCGGCCCACGCCGGGGCCGAAGTTGGAACTCTGCACGCCGGGCAGGGCGGCCACGGTCTCTCCCAGGCTGCCGGCACGCACCTCGTCCAGGCGCTCGCCCGAGAGCACCTCCACCGGACGGCTGAGCTCATCGGCGGTGCTGCCGAAGGGGTTGGCGGTCACCCGGACCGCATCTAGATCCTGCGCGTGCACGCCGCTGGTCTGCGCGTCGTGGCGGGTGTCCTGCGCGCGCGCGCCGTAGGCGGTCAGCGACAGGCAGATCGCCAGGCACAGGGGCGAGGGAAAAACAGCTGCTGTTTTCATGGGGAGGTACCGACGGTAGTGAAAGGGACTTGCAATGGCGCTTGCCGAATCGGCGCGCGCTGGTTTGGAGCACGTTCTTATGAATGAAGCGCGCCAAAGTCCCTTTCAGCCCTGCGGTCGTCCTGCCTGCACCTGCCGGCGGCGCCATCCAGCGCCGCCGGCCGATGCACGGGTTGCAACTCAGAAGTACGCACGGATCCCGAAGGACACCGCACGCCCCGGCAGCGGCGCGTAATCGCGCAGCAGCGAGGTGTGCGGGCGGGCTTCCTGGTCGGTCAGATTGTTGCCGTCCAGAAAGAGTTCCCAGGCCCCGCCGCTGACATCCCAGCGATAGGCCAGGTGCGCATCGACCAGGGTGTAGCCATCGCTGGGCGCCTCGTTGAGGGCCACATCGTCCTGCTTGTCGTAGCGCACCGCGCCGACCGAGGCGTTGAGCCCGCCGAAGGTCCAGGACACGTCCGCCCCCACGCGCAGCGGCGCGATGCGCGGCAGATTGCCGCTCTGGGCGATCTGGGTGGAGTAGGCATGGCTGTGGTCGCCATGCGGGACCTCGAAATCCACCGTGCGTGTGCCGCTGCCATCGAGCTTGGCGCGCACGTAGTCGCCGAACACGCGCAGGTCCCAGTCGCCGGCGCTGGCCGACTCGACCAGGTGCAGCCTGGCCTCGGCTTCCACGCCGCGGAAGGTGGCGTCCTGCTGGTTCCACAGGCGCACCGGCAGCTCGTCCTCGCTCACGCCGGTGTCGGCCAGGTAAATGAAATCCTTGAAGCGGGTTTCATATAGCGCCAGCTTGAACTCGGTGCGCTCGGTATGCGCATGCAGGCCGATCTCGGCACTGCGGCTCTTCTCGGTCTCCAGCCCGGCATCGCCGATCTCGATCGAGCGCGTGGCCACGTGCGCGCCGGCGGCGAACAGTTCCTCGTTGGTCGGGGCGCGTTCGGCGCTGTCCAGGCCCAGGCGCAGGTCGAAGGCCGGTGACAGCTTCCACACCGCGGCAGCGGACAGGCTGGTGGCGTCGAAGGTCTTCTGCGCGCGCGCATCCGGCTTCAGCCGCACCTGCTCGTGGCGTCCGCCCAGTTCCAGCGAGACCGGACCGAAGTCGCGACGCTGCACCACGAACAGCCCGGCGCTGTCGGTGGAGGTGGAGGGCACGAAGGCCTCCTCGCCGACCGCAGCGAAATCGCTGCTGCCCACCTGCAGGCCAAAGGCGCCGTTCCAGCCGGCCAGCTCCTGCTGCACCGCTTCCAGACGCGCCTCGAAGCCTTCGTTGTTGAAGCGCGTGCCAACCTGTCCGCCTTCCAGTTCCACATGCTCGTAGTCGGTGTAGGCGCCGCGCAGGTTGATGCTCTTGAGGAAGCTCACCGGCTCGTAGACGCCAGCCTTCAGGTCGACGCGGTTCTGCACCAGGTCCACGCGCACGCTTTCCTCGCCGTGCTCGTGCTCTTCCTCGTGGTCGTGGTCGTGACCTTCCTCTTCATGGCCGTGATCGTGGCCTTCGGCGTGCACGTGCGCGCCATCGGGGATGCCGTAGTTGCTGCGATAGGTGCTGGTGGCCAGGCCGAAATAGGCCGTCTCGCCCAGCCAGGTCGCACCGACCGCGCCGGCGCGGGTCTTGATCGCGCTGTTGTTGAGGCGACCGCGCGGGCCGGTCTGCTCGGCATGTTCCTCGCCTTCGTGTTCCTCGTGGCCTTCCTCTTCATGGGCGTGGCCCTCCGGCGCGATGGCATAGCCGGGGATGTCGAAGTCGTCGGTGTTGCGCACCAGGCCGTCCAGGTGGATGACCCAGTTGCCGTTGACGCCGTCCAGGCGAAACATGCCGGTGCGCTCGTCGTTGACGGTATTGCCGCGCACTTCCGCGCGCCCGCTCAGCGGTTCCTGCGGCAGGGTGCGGGCGATGCGGCCGTCGACCACGTTGACCGCGCCACCGATGGCGCCGCTGCCGAACAGCAGGGTCGAGGGGCCCTTGAGCACCTCGATCTGGTCGGCCAGGAAGGGCTCGATGCTCACGGCGTGGTCGGCGCTTACGGTGGAGGCATCCAGCGCGGTGATGCCGCCGGACAGGACCTGCACGCGCGGGCCCTCCTGGCCGCGGATGATCGGGCGGCCAACGCCGGGACCGAAATTGGTGGTCTGCACGCCGGGCAGCTTGCTGACCGTTTCGCCCAGGGTGCCGGTCTTGACCCGGTCCAGGTCCTGGCCGTGGAGCACTTCCACCGGGGTGGCCTGGCTCTCGGCATCGCCCCCCAGGGGCGAGGCGGTCACGGTGACCGCATCCAGCTCATGCGCCTTCTGCGCCTGCGCGGCGACCGGCAGCAGGGCCAGGGAGAGGGCCACGGCGAGCGGGCGGAGGGAAAGGGTGGGGGTTTGTTGCACGTCCTTGGTATCCTAAGGGTCAGGAACCAAGATGTTATAATGTTCCAACTCGAGTGCAACCGTGCCGGAAGTGACAGGCTGATGAACCCTTTGCAGAGATGGATCGACCGCTTCGGCGCCGCCGGCTCGCTGCTGTGCGCGGTGCACTGCGCGGTGTTGCCGCTGCTGCTGGCGGTGTTGCCCTCGCTGGGCCTGTCCTCGCTGCTGGGCGAGGGGGTGGAGTGGGCCACGGTGGTGTTCGTCAGCGTGCTCGGCTTGTTCAGCCTGGTCTGGGGCTATCGGCGGCACCGCATCTTCCGCGCCTTGACCTTGCTGCTGACCGGTCTTGCCCTGCTGTGGGTGGGGCTGCTGTACCAGCCGCTGCACCTGTCGACCGTCCCGCACGCGGTGGTGATGACCTTGGGGGGCACCCTGGTCGGCCTGGCGCATCTGGTGAACCTGCGCCTGAATCACTGGCACGTCCACGACGCCAGCTGCGCGCACTGAGTCGGCGGGCGTCTAGTCGCGGCGGTTCAGCACCAGGCGGTGTCCGGCGCGCGCTGGCTGGCAGCCTCGCGTCCATTCGCAGCGCTGCCGACCTTGCCAATCCGTCGTCCGTACCGCGCCACGGGCCGTAACGCTTCGGGCACGCCGGGCGCTGTGATAGGCTTTGCGCCCTTCGCGCATCCGCGCCCGACCTGGGCTGGCTGGAGTTGCGCGGCAACATCAACTCAGGAGTATCCGAACATGGGCAAGGGTGACCGCAAGACCGCCAAGGGCAAGCGCTACAACGCCAGCTATGGCAATGCCCGTCTGAAGACCACGAGCGCCGCCGTCGCCGCGCCGGTGACCAAGAAGACCGTGGTCAAGTCCGCCGCCAAGAAGGCCGTGGCCAAGAAGGTCGCCAAGGCCGGCTGATCGCCGCCGCCAGCGCCCGCTGAAAAACGCGACCTCCGGGTCGCGTTTTTTTTTGAGTCATCGCCGGCCCCCGGTTCCCTGGTCGGCATGCGCGCGGTCGTGGTGAGCAGACTTGGCTAGGCAGCGCGGATCTAAGCCGGGGATGGCTGCGTGGCTTGGTCAGCCAGGCATGGCTGACTCGCCGACGCAGGCCACCATGGGCTTGCTTTCCGCCATACCGACTCAGATCCAGGCCACGCGGCGTTGGATTTGGACGCTCTTGGACCGAAGCCTTTCAACCTGACGCGTGCAGCAGCGGTCCGGCGGCCGGTGGCCGCGGCAAGCGAGGCAGGAGCCGAGCGCCCGAGTCGGGGCAGGATGCCCTGACCGAGGGAAGAGCGGCCACCGGCCGCCGGACTGCTGCCCCTCCGAAGTCATGACGCGCAGACTTCGAGCGAGCGATAAGCAGCACGATAAGGAAACAGCCCTTCGTCGAATCACGGGGACTTTCAGTCTTCATGACGCGATGTGCCTGATCGCGAAAAGCCGACTTCGCCAACCAGCCTGGCCCTGAGCCGGATACGGCTCCTCGGCTCGGTCAGCCATCCATGGCTGACTCGCCGCCGCGGGCCATCCCTGGCCCGCTTTCCGCCATACCCGACTCAGGACCAGGCCCGCGGCGGATGGATTTGAACTTCGGCAGAAAAAGGCATTCGACCTCAACGCGCAGCAGCGGTTCGGCGCGCTGCGGCAAGGCAGGCGAGGCCGAACGTCGAGCGGTTGAGGCGAGGCAGGATGCCCTGACCGAGCGAAAGGCGGCCACCGCCCGCCGGACTGCTGCCCCGCCGAAGGCGCAATCCCTCGGCTGGAGAACGGACCCACTTGGGGGCGCTCACTGCGGGGTGCAGGCGGCGGCACCACGCCTGTTGCCTGACCAGGCTTGCGCTCCCTTGAGCCTCAGACGCGGTCGGAGGGCCGATTGTCATTGCCCTGATGGGCAGGGGCCGGTAGATCGGCCAGCACCCGTTGCGCCAGGGCCTTGTAGATCGGCGTGGGCGAGACCAGTGCGGACAGGGCGCGCGCCAGCAGCACCGTGGCCAGGATCGGCAGCAGCATGTCGCTGTTGTCGGTCAGCTCCATCGAGATCACCGCCGAGGTCAGCGGCGCCTGGGTTACGCCGGTGAGATAGGCGCACATGCCCAGCAGCACGATGGCCGAGGGATCCACCCCGGGCAGCAATGCCGACAGGTTGTGGCCGATCCCGGCGCCCACCGCCAGGGCCGGGGAGAACAGGCCGCCGGGAATGCCGGCCAGGTAGGACACCAGGTTGGCGGCGAACTTCATCAGGCCGAATTCGTGCCCGACCGTAGCCTGGTCCTGCACCAGGCTGCGCGCCTGCTCATAACCGGTGCCGAAGGCGCCCTCGCCGAAGCAGATGCCGATCAGCGCCAGCGCCACGCCGCAGCCGGCAGCGAAGAGCACCGGCTGGCGTCCGCGCGCTGCCGCCAGCCAGCGCGGCTTGCCGTCCATGGCGGCAAGCACCAGGCGCACGAACAGGCCACCGGCCAGGCCGCCGACCACGCCACACAGCAGCACCGCCAGCCAGCCCATGCCCAGCGCCAGGTGCGCATCGACGCGGCCGAAGTAGGTGTAGTTGCCGACCAGGCCCAGCGAGATCACGCCGCCGATGATCACCGCCGTCAGCAGCGTGCCCGAGAAGCGGTGCTCGTAGCGGTCGGACAGTTCCTCGATGGCAAACACCACGCCGGCCAGTGGCGTGTTGAACGCCGCGGCGATGCCGGCCGCGCCACCGGCCAGCAGGAAGCGCGCGGCCTCGCGCGGGTCGCTGAAACCGAAGCGCCGGCCGATCACGTACATCAGGCTGGCCCCGACGTGCACGGTCGGGCCTTCGCGCCCCACCGAGGCGCCACCGAACAGCGCCACCACGGTCAAGGCCAACTTGCCGGCTGATACGCCCAAGGAGAGATTCTTGCGGCGGAAGTCCTGGTCCGGCCGCTCGAGCGCGGCGATCACCTGCGGAATGCCGCTGCCTCGCGTGGGCCTGAGCGCCCCGTTGGTCAGCCAGGCCAGCAGCGCGAACACCGCCGGCGTGACCAGCAGCGCCCACCAGGGCGAATGCGAGACGATCCCGCCGAACAGCGCGAAGGCCGCATCGCCGGCCTTGGCGAACACCAGCGCGGCCAGGGCGACGGCGACCGCGCCCCCCCACAGCGCGCAGCGGCGCTTCCATTGGTCGCGCGAGAGCAGCGTGCCGAGGGAGGAGGAATGCGATGGATCGGCCATGACCGGGATTTTCGCATGGGCCGTGTATGGGGTGGGTTCGCGTGCTGTACGAGAAGCGGGCGGGGCGAGGAACGAGTGGAGAGGAACGAGGAACGAGTGCTCCCCAGTGCGCATCTCGCAGCGGCAAGGTCGCTTTCACTCGTTCCTCGTTTCTCGTTCCTAGCCCCGCTACCATCGACAGTGCAGACCGCAAGCCCCTCACGCCACCTCTGGAGGACCACCGAATGTCCCGGCATCCACGCTTACGATTCGGTGTGCTGCTATGGTGCCTGGCGATGAGCGGTGTGTTGGTGGTGACGTTGACCTTGCTACCTGGCTTGCTGGAAGCGGCCAAATCGCCGCTGCCCACATGGGCGATCCTGACGCTCAGCGCGGCGCAGAGCGCGGTGCTGGTCGCAGGCGCGGTGTGGCTGGGCGTGGCGCTGAGCCGACCTTTGGGATTGGGCGCGCCTGCCCTGCAGGCCGCAGTCTCCAGCGGGGGTTCCTGGAAAGCACTTGCACCGCAGCTTGCGCCCGCAGCGGCCGTTGGCGTGGGCGTGGCGGTCCTGCTCTACATCCTGCAACAGGTCACGCCGACCGAACTCACCGTGGCCGCGTCGCGCATGGAGATCCCTCTGGCGGCCAAGCTGCTGTATGGCGGCGTCACCGAAGAAGTGCTCATGCGCTGGGGCGTGATGACCCTGATCGCGTGGGTCCCCTGGAGGCTCGCAGGCAGGCGCGAACGCGCGCTGGCGCCCTCGATCGCACTGGCCATCGTCCTGTCCGCGCTGCTCTTTGGCCTTGGCCACCTGCCGGCCGCGCGCGCGATGGGGGCGGCGCTGTCGCCGCCGGTGGTGGGTTACATCGTGCTCGGCAACGCGCTGCCGGGGCTGTTGTTCGGCCTGCTGTTCTGGCGATGGGGACTGGAGGCGGCCATGCTGGCGCATGCGCTAGCCCATCTGCTGTTCCATCTGGCTTCGTAACCGCAGCGGCGTCGCGGTGCGGGCGTCGGCGGCCTTAGTCGAACAAGCGGCTGCTGGCGCCGCGATCCGGCAAGGCGCCTTCCAGGCGCAGCAGGAATTCCTTGGTAGGCAGCCCGCCACCGAAGCCGGTCATCGCGCCGCTGCTGCCGATCACGCGATGGCAGGGCAGCACGATGGGGAGCGGGTTGCGGCCATTGGCTGCGCCCACCGCGCGTGAGGCGCTGGGCTTGCCGACGCGCAAGGCCAGCTGTCCGTAGGACCAGGTGCTGCCGAAGGGAATCGCGGCCAGGGTGTTCCAGACCTTGCGCTGGAAGTCGGTGCCGGCCGGGGCCAGTGGCAGGGTGAACTGCTGGCGCCTGCCGGCGAAGTACTCCTCCAGCTGGCGCCGGGCCAGATCGATCATCGGATGATCGCCCTCGTGCCAGCCCGGCGTGCGTCGGAGCGGGTGGCGATTCTCCGGGAACTCGATGCCGTGCAGCCCGGCATCGCTGGCGGCGATCAGCAGCGCGCCGACCGGGCTGTCGATGCGGCGATAGGCGATGGGCAGGTGTGTTGACGGCGTTGCGGTTGCGCTTGTCATGACGAGGCTCGGGTGCGGGACTTGGGTGAGGCGGACGCGGGGGATGGGGCTGGGGTGGCAGGCGCAGGCATCGCGTCCTTCCACAGGTGCAGCACGGCGTAGCCGCGCCAGGGACGCCAGGCCTGCGCGCGCTGCGCCAGCTGGCGTGCGCCCAGGCGCGTGCCATCGGTGGGCACGGCCTTCTGCAGCACCAGGTCTTCGGCGGGGAAGGCGTCGGGATGGCCCAAGGCACGCAGCGCCAGGTAGTGCGCCGTCCACGGGCCGATGCCGGGCAGCGCCACCCAGCGCGCGACGAAGTCCTCCAGCGTGGTCTCCGGGCGAAAGTCCACTGCGCCTTCCAGCACCGCGCGGGCCACCGTGCGCACTGTCTGGGCGCGCGCGCGGGTCAGGCCGATGCCGTCCAGGTCGGCCTCGGCCAGGGCCTGCGGGGTGGGGAACAGATGCGTGTGCGGACCTTCGCCCCAGGGCGCGGGCAGTGCGCTGCCGAAGCGCTGCGCCAGCCGCGCCGTCACCGTGCGCGCGGCGGCCACGCTGACCTGTTGGCCGACCACGGCGCGGATGGCGATCTCGAAGCCGTCCCAGCCGCTGGGGATGCGCAGGCCCGGCCGCCGCGCCAGCAGCGGTGCCAGGCGTGGGTCCTCCGACAGCGCCAGCGAGATCGCCGCCGGGTCGGCATCCAGGTCGAACATGCGTCGCAGCCGGTCCACCACCCCCAGCATCTGCGAGGCGGCCACACCCTTGAGCTCCAGCTTCAGCGCATGCACAGCGCCCGGCCACGCACTCACGCGCAACCAGCCCGGCGCGGCGGCATCGCCGACCACGCGCGCGTACGAGACCGCGTCGACATGCTCCACCCCGGGCAGGGCACGGCCGCGCAGGAAATCCAGCATGGCGGTGAAGTCGTAAGGCGGGCGATAGCCCAGTCGCAAGGTGAGTACCTCGCCGGCCGCGCCCTGGCCCTCCTGCTTGCGCAGGTCGCGCGGGGCCATGCGGTAGGCCTCCTTGAATACCGTGTTGAAGCGCCGCAGGCTGCCGAAGCCGGAGGCCAAGGCGACCTCGGTGATCGGCAGGCCGGTCTCGGTCAGCAGCTGCTTGGCGAACAGCAGGCGGCGGGTGGCGTGCACGCCGATGGGCGAGGCGCCCAGGCGCTCGGCGAACAGCCGCCGCAGCTGGCGTTCGCCCAGCGCCACGCGTTCGGCCAGGGCCGACAGCGGTTGCTCGGCCAGCGCGCCGGCCTCGATCAGCTTCAGGGCGCGCGCCACCACATGGTCGCCGCGTCGCCAGGCGCCATCGGCCGGCGACAGTTCCGGGCGGCAGCGCAGGCAGGGCCGGAAACCGGCCGCTTCGGCCGCCGCCGCCGACACGTAGTAGCTGACGTTCTGCGGCTTGGGCGGCGGGGCCGGGCACACTGGCCGGCAATAGATGCCGGTGCTGGAGACCGCGGTGAAGAACAGCCCGTCGAAACGGGCGTCGCGACTCAGGCGGGCCAGTTCGCAGATGCGGTGATCGGGCAGGGGGGCGTGCGCTTCCATGCCTGCAGGCTAGCACCGGCCCTGGGCAGCGACTGGCCGGATTCGGACATCAATGCGCTGGGTGGGCCGGGGGCCGCACGCCGGTCACCGAGCGGGTGCGGCCAGGGCGGGTTGCAGCGGGGCCAGGGTGCCGTCGCTGGGGCGCGGCGGCAGGCCCAGCAGCTGGATCAGCAGCGGGTAGACATCGACATTGTCGAAGGCCGGCAGGGTGACGCCCTGGCGGAAGGCTGGCCCGCGCGCGAGAAAGATCGCCCGCATCGAGGGCAGGTCCGGCGCATAGCCATGCGAGCCGCGCATCCGGCCCGTGCGTCGGCGCGCGGCCGCGCTTGCTTCCAGGGCGTCCCAGCCTTCGTCCAGCTGGCACACGATGGCGGGGATGCGGGTGTTGCCGCCGTACTGCCAGTGCGCGGGCAGCTCGCCCTTCCTCCAGCAGCTGTAGTGGTCGTGGCGGCCGAGCAGGCGGGCCTCGGCTTGCGCGCGATGGCCCGGCCGCGGTTCGAAGCCGATCACCTGGCCGTTGCTGATCCACTGGGCATCGGCCGGGTCGGCCATGTCCTCCAACGCCAGCACCTGCGCCGGCGGCACCGGTGCCATGCCGTGGTCGGACACCACGATCACATTGACCTGGCCGGCCAGGCCGCGCTGCTCCAGCACCGCCAGCAGATGGCCGATGGCCGCATCCACCGTGCGCACCGCGGCGCGGGTTTCCGGCGCGTCCGGGCCGTAGGAATGGCCGGCGTTGTCGACCATCTCCAGATACAGCGCCGCCAGGCGCGGACGTTGCGCGACCGGCCCGGTGCTCAGCCAGTCCGCGACCTCGTTGGCCCGATCCATCGCACTGACATCGTGGTCGTAGAGGTGGTAGCGCGAGGGCCTTACCCCGTCGATCTCCGCCGCGCTGCCGGGCCAGGCCCAGATGGCGGTCGGCAGGTGCGCCTGTTCGGCCGTGACCCACACCGGCTGCGCCTGGCTCCACCAGCGGCCATCGCCGGTGGTGTCGGTGTCGGCGACCTTGAAATGGCCCAGCGCCTCCACCTGCATCATGTTGTGGATCATGCCGTGGTGGTCCGGGCGCAGGCCGGTCACCAGGGTGTAGTGGTTGGGAAAGGTCAGCGAGGGGTAGGAAGGATTCATCCAGGCCGCGCGCACGCCCTGGGCGGCGAGGCGGTCCAGCGTCGGGCTATCGCCCTGGCCCAGATAGCTCGCGCGCAGGCCGTCGATGGAGATCAGCAGCACCTGCGCGGGGGCGGCGGGCGCAACCCCCGCGGGCGCGGGAGGGTGCGTCTGGCACGCGCACAGCAGCAGCGCGCAGACCAGGGCGAGACAAGAGGCGGGTCGCAGGAACATGCAGGGGAGGCGGGCTGGAACCGCACAAGCTTGGCAGGTTTGTCCAGCATGCGCATGACAGCGGATGCCATCGGACGCGCAGGCAGCGCTGCCTCATGGCGTGTCGGATTGGCGCTTGCGACCCGGCGGCGGGTTCACCACCTGTTGTGCAGGACCGGGCCGCGATTGCCTAGACTGGCCCGACACCTTCGACCGACGGACAGGAGACCGATGCCGCGCCGCCTGCTGTGTGCCTTGACGCTGTCGCTTGCCTTGGCTGCCTGCCGGCAGCCGACCGCGCCTGCCGTGGAGACCGTCAACGACACCCCGGTGGAAGGCAGTGGCGCGGTCAGTGCGCCGGCACCGTCGGCGCCGCCGCCCAAGCGCGATCTGTCCAGCACCACGCAGTGGCCGGCGGCCAGCGTCGGGGCGGGCGATGCCCAGCTCAGCTGCTCGCTGGATTACGCCGGCCAGGGCGATGGCGAACCGCTGGAAGACCTGGCCTTCCCGGTGCTGGAGCAGGCGCTGGGCGCGTGCAGGGACAGCGGCGTGGTGCGGGTGCGCTACAGCGGCAAGATCAACGCCAGCTTCACCGAGCTGGTGGCGCGCGTGGCCGAGATGGCCCGTCGGCTGGGCATCTCCAAGCGCGTGCTGGATCTCAATTCCACCGGCGGCCAGGTGGAAGATGCCATGCATGCCGGCGATGTGATCGGCGGCAGCCACTGGACGCTGTGGGTGCGCGAACAGTCGCTCTGCCACAGCTCCTGCGTGCTGATCCTGGCCGCGGGCGACAGCCGCATGATCTCCGGCAAGGTCGGGGTGCACCGGATGATGCGGATCGGCTCCAGCGCCAGCTCGCGCAGCGAGCTGACCGAGGAGCTCAAGGCCGTGCAGGACCAGATGCACGACTACCTGCAGCGCAACGGCGCCTCGGTGGCGGTGGCCGACCTGATGATGACCATCCCCAACCGCCAGCTGCGCTTGCTGGATGCTACCGAGCTGCGCGAGTTCGGGCTGGATGGCATCAACGCGGTACAGGACGACCTGGACCGCATCCGCCTGACCCGCGAATGCGGCGAGGAGTTCGTGCAGCGCCGCGATGCCTTCATCCGTGCCTTCGACCGGCGCTGCCTGTTGCCGGGCACGGCGGTGGAGGACATCAACGCCTGCGGGCTGGAGCTGCGCGGGCAGTTCGGCTTTCCCGACACGCGCTGTCCGGCGGCCACTCCGCTGGCCGAGCACGATGCGCCGCAGCTGGCCCATGCCCTGCGCCCGCGCGCGCCGGAACAGGACGCGCAGGGGAGCGGTCGCGGCGGTTGAGCGCGGCGGTCAGGCCTCCGGCGGCAGCGCCAGCACGCGGATCAGCGTGTCCAGCGTCTGCACCTGCTGGCCCGGGCGGATCTTGCAGGTCCGGCGCAGTTCCACCGCGCCATCCACATGCACCACGCCCTCGGACACCAGGGCCTTGCCGGCCCCGCCGCTGTCGACCACGCCGCACAGCTTGAGCAGCTGGTGCAGCTCGATGTACTCGCCATCCAGGTCGAACTCGAGGATTTGCATGCGACGGCGGCCTGGCGATAAGGGGCGTCATGATCGCAGATGCCGGCGCGCGCGGCGCTTACACTGCCTCTTTCCCATCGATGGACGACACCATGACGCCTCGGATCCTGCTGCTGTGCCTTGCCCTGGCCCCGTTCCACGCCGCGGCGCAGACGCCGCAGGCCAAACCGGCCGCGACCGGCGCGGCCCAGCCGCAGGTCGGCAGCAGCCGGGCCTCGGCGCCGACGCAGGCGCCGCTGACCGCCGACCAGCAGATCCAGCTGCGCAAGCAGAACGCGGACATGGCCCGTGCCGCGCAGGAGGTGGTGGCGTTGATCGACGGCAATCGCGCCAACGAGGTCTGGGCCGGGGCCTCGCCCGCGGTACGCGCGGTGGTGCCGGACAAGCGCTTCCTCGAACAGGTCGCCGCCGACCGCGGCAAGCTGGGCGCGGTGACCACGCGCAAGCAGGTCGACATCGGGCGTGCGCGTTATCCGGCCGGCGGCAAGGTGCCGGAAGGGTTCTACACCACCGTGGTCTACGCCACCGAGTTCGCCAACCAGCCCAAGCCGGTGCGCGAGCTGGTGTCCTTCCACCTGGACGAGGACAAGACCTGGCGCGTGGCCGGTTACAGCCTGCGCTGAGGTCCCGGCCTTCATGCGCGAAGGCTGATCTGGATCAATGCCGACGCCGCACCGACAGGGCCACACTGCACGCCTGAGGTCATGGGAGAGCTGCGATGCGGATGGATGTGGCCATCGTCGGGGCCGGGCCGTCGGGCCTGTGCCTGGCACGCGCGCTGGCGGGCATCGGCCTGTCGGTGGCGCTGGTGGAGGCGCAGCCGCGGGAGGCCCTGCGGCAGGCGCCGTTCGACGGCCGCGAGATCGCGCTGACCCATGCCTCGCGCCGCATCCTGCAGTCGCTGGGTATCTGGCGCCATGTGGATCCGGCGGCGATCGCACCGATGCGCCAGGCGCGCATCGTCGATGGTCATGCCTCGTTCGCGCTGGACATCCGCCCCGAACAGGGCCAGGCCAGTGCGCTGGGGTGGCTGGTGTCCAACCACGCGATCCGCCAGGCCGCCTACGAGGAAGTGCAAGCCCACGGCGGCATCGGTCTGTTCGATGCGGCGCGCGTGCTCAGCGTGCAGCGGTCGCAGGACCAGGTGGACCTGCAGCTGGACACCGGCGAGCATTTGCACGCGCGCCTGCTGGTGGCCGCCGACAGCCGCTTTTCGGAAGTGCGGCGCATGCTGGGGGTCGGGGCGCGGCTGTGCGATTTCGGCAAGACCATGCTGGTGTGCCGCATGCAGCATGCGCAGCCGCACGGGCAGGTGGCGCTGGAATGGTTCTGCCATGGGCGCACGGTGGCGCTGCTGCCGCTGCCCGGCGCGCAGAGCTCGGTGGTGCTCACGCTGCGTCCCCAGCAGGCCCAGGCGCTGCTGGCGATGGGCAGTGCGGAATTTGGCGAGGCAGTGACCGGCCTGTGCGAGGGCAGGCTGGGCGCCATGCAGCCGGTCGGCACCCGCCACGCCTATCCGCTGGTGGCCACCTACGCGCATCGCTTCGCCGGTGAGCGCTTCGCCCTGGTGGGCGATGCCGCGGTGGGCATGCATCCGGTGACCGCGCATGGCTTCAACTTCGGTTTGCAGGGCCAGGCGCGGCTTGCGGCGGAGCTCAAGGCTGCGCTGGCGCACGGCGCCGATCCCGGGCGGATCGCCCCGCTGCAGGCCTACGCGCGGGCGCACCGGCGCGCCACCTGGCCGCTGTACCAGGCCACCAATGCCATTGCCAAGCTCTACACCGATGACCGCAGACCCGCGCAATGGCTGCGCCAGGCGGCGCTGCGCGTGGCCCAGGGATTGCCGCCGCTGCGGCGCGCGATTGCGGCCCATCTGACCCAGCGGGCCGAGGTGATGCCGCGTCCAATGAGGTCCTGATGCGCGCCGGGGGCGATGCTGCATGGCGTCGGGCAGCTAGATTCTTGTTCGGCATGGCATCCATGCGCCACTTTTGGGCCAAATGCACGGCCCGTTCAGACGCGGGCCCGGCGGGATAGCGCGCAAAAGCGCACAATAGGCGTCACTTTCTGCTGTAACGAGCTTCCAGATGTCATCCGATCCCGCCGCGCCCCAGGTGCTTTTCTCCGAACTGGGCTTGTCCGCGGCCGTGCAGGCGGCCCTGGCCGATGTCGGCTACGAGTCGCCTTCGCCCATCCAGGCCGCCACCATCCCCGCGCTGCTGGCCGGGCGCGACGTACTGGGCACCGCCCAGACGGGCACCGGCAAGACCGCGGCTTTCGCCCTGCCGGTGCTGTCCGGCCTGGACCTGGACAAGAAGGCGCCGCAGGCGCTGGTGCTGGCACCCACGCGCGAGCTGGCCATCCAGGTCGCCGAGGCGTTCCAGCGCTATGCCGCCAAGATCCCGGGCTTCCACGTGCTGCCGATCTACGGCGGACAGAGCTACTACCCGCAGCTGCAGGCGCTCAAGCGCGGCGTGCACGTGGTGGTGGGTACGCCGGGCCGGGTGATCGATCACCTCGAGCGCGGCTCGCTGGACCTGTCCGGGCTGACCACGCTGGTGCTGGACGAGGCCGATGAGATGCTGCGCATGGGCTTCATCGACGACGTCGAGACGGTGCTGAAGAAGACCCCGGAATCGCGCCAGGTGGCGCTGTTCTCCGCGACCATGCCGCCGGCGATCCGCCGCATCGCCCAGACCTACCTCAAGGACCCGGCCGAGGTGAACATCGCGGCCAAGACCACGACCTCGGCCAACATCACCCAGCGCTACTGGTTCGTCAGCGGCCTGCACAAGCTCGATGCGCTGACCCGCATCCTGGAGGCCGAGCCGTTCGACGGCATGATCATCTTCGCCCGCACCAAGGCCGCCACCGAGGAGCTGGCGCAGAAGCTGCAGGCCCGCGGCCTGGCCGCGGCGGCGATCAACGGCGACATGCAGCAGGCCGCGCGCGAGAAGACCATCCAGCAGCTCAAGGATGGTCGCCTGGACATCCTGGTCGCCACCGACGTGGCCGCCCGCGGCCTGGACGTTGAGCGCATCAGCCACGTACTGAACTACGACATCCCCTACGACACAGAAAGCTACGTGCACCGCATCGGTCGCACCGGCCGTGCCGGTCGCAGCGGCGATGCGATCCTGTTCGTGACCCCGCGCGAGAAGAACATGCTGCGGCAGATCGAGCGCGCCACGCGCCAGCCGATCACCGAGATGCAGCTGCCCAGCGTGGACGATGTCAACGACCGGCGCGTGGCCAAGTTCCTGGACCGCATCACCGACACGCTGGCCAGCGGCGAGGCGGGCGAGTACCGCAGCCTGATCGAGAACTACGAGCGCGAGCACAACGTGCCGGCGGTGGACATCGCCGCGGCGCTGGCGCGCCTGCTGCAGGGCGATACGCCGCTGCTGCTCAAGCCCGACGCGCCGCGCGCGCGCAAGGAGCGCCAGGCCACCAGCGAGTCCGGTCCGTTCAAGCAGGGTTTCGAGCGTCCGGCACGCGCACCGCGCGCCGAGCGCGAGGACGGCGGCGAGCGCCGCGAGCGTCCCGCGCGTGCGCCGCGCGAGGACTTCGACGCCGCCGCGCCGCGCGCCGAGCGCGCCCCGCGCGCGCCCAAGGCCGAGTCGGAGTTCGGCATGGAGCGCTACCGCATCGAGGTGGGCCACGCCCATGGCGTGAAGCCGGCGAACATCGTGGGCGCCATCGCCAACGAGGCCGGGCTGGAGAGCCGCCACATCGGCCGCATCGATATCCAGGACGACTACAGCGTGCTGGACCTGCCCGAGGGCATGCCGCGCGATGTACTGATGCACCTGAAGAAGGTGTGGGTCTCCGGGCAGCAGCTGCGCATCCACAAGGTGGGTGAGGACGCGGGCGATGAAGCGCCGCGCAGTTTCCGCCCGGCGCATGCGCGTCCGGGCGCGCGGCCTGGCGGTCGTCCGGGCCCGGGAGCGGCAGGGACCCGGCCCCCGCGTAAGGGTCCGCCCAGGGGCTGAAGGCAGGGGCAAGTGGAGAGGAACGAGCGCAGAGGAACGAGGAACGAGTGTCGAACCGTCTCGTTTCACGCTCCTTCGGCGACCCGCTTCCACTCGTTGCTCTGACGCGTTCCTCAGCACGCATGGCCACTGAGCAGACCTTGGTGGTGCCGACGCGCGAAGAAGACCTTTGACGCTTCGCGTAGCCGCGCCAGTCCATCAGCTGAGGCACCACTCGTTCCTCGTTCCTCTTCACTCGTTTCTCTCAGTCGTTCCTCGCCCCAAACATGCAGCCCACCACCCGCCTCAACAAGTACATCGCCGAGACCGGCTTCTGCTCCCGCCGCGAGGCCGACCGCCTGATCGGCGAGCGGCGGGTGACGGTCAACGGCATCCCGGCCGGCACCGGCGCGGTGGTGGGTGAGGGCGATGCGGTCCTGGTCGACGGCCAGTCGCTGAAGGCGCGCACCGCGAAAAAGCCCGGCGCGCGTCGGCATGTCTATATCGCCCTGAACAAGCCGGTCGGCGTGACCTGCACCACCGAGCGCACGGTCAAGGGCAACATCGTGGATTTCGTCGGCCACGAGCAGCGCATCTTTCCGATTGGCCGCCTGGACAAGGAGTCCGAGGGCCTGATCCTGATGACCAGCAATGGCGACATCGTCAACCAGATCCTGCGCGCGGAAAACCACCACGAGAAGGAATACCTGGTGGCCGTCAACAAGCCGGTCACCGAGGAGTTCCTGCGCGGCATGGCGCGCGGCGTGCGCATCCACAACCAGATGACGCTGCCGTGCAGGACTTCGCGCATCGCCAAGTTCGGCTTCCGCATCGTCCTGACCCAGGGGCTGAACCGCCAGATCCGCCTGATGTCGGCCGAGTTCGGCTACCGGGTCACGCAGCTGCGGCGCGTGCGCATCGACAACCTCAAGCTGGGCGCGCTCAAGCCCGGCGCCTGGCGCAACCTCACCGATGTGGAACTGCGCGGCCTGCTGCCCGGCCATACCGACTGGTAGGGTGTGACAGGCTTCACGTCGGGCCGACTGAGCACTGTGCCGCCAGGATCGATCCGGCTAACGTGCCGGCAGTCCACAAGGTCACGCGCATGATCCGACCCGAGATTCCCGATGACGAGGCGCTGCGCCTGGCCGCCCTGCATCGGTATGAGATCCTCGACACCGAGGACGAGCAGGCCTACGACGACCTGGTCACCATCGCCGCCGGCATCTGCGGCACGCCCACCGCGGCCATGACGCTGGTGGACACCGACCGGCAGTGGGTCAAGTCCCGCCACGGGCTGGAGATGACCGAGATCTCGCGCGAGATCTCTTTCTGCGGCCATACCATCCTCACTCCCGATCGGGTGATGGTGGTGCCAGACACGCTGGCCGACGCGCGGTTCCACGACAATCCCCTGGTCACCGCGCAGGATGGCGTGCGCTTCTATGCCGGTGCGCCGCTGCTGGCGCCCAACGGCCATGCACTGGGCGCACTCTGCGTGGTCGACAACAGGCCACGCGAGCTCGACGCGTTCCAGCGGGAAGCGATGCAGGCGCTGTCGCGCCAGGTCATCCACCTGATGGAGCTGCGACGCACCAGCCTGGAGCTCAAGCGCCAGTTGGGTGAGCGCGACTGGTACGAGCAACAATTGCAACTCCACCAGCAGCAGTTGGAACAGCAGAACGCCGATCTCACCGAACAAACCCGGACCGATGCGCTCACCGGCCTATCCAACCGGCGGGCGCTGGCCGCCTCGCTGGTGACCGCGCTGGAGCGTGCCGTCAAGTCCGGTGCGCGTGTGTCGGTGGCGATGATCGACGTGGACCACTTCAAGAGCATCAATGACCTGCAGGGCCACGCGGTAGGCGACCAGGTGCTGGTCAACCTGTCTTCACTGTTGCGCTCGCAGTTCGGCGGCAGCGGCATGGTGGCCCGCTACGGCGGCGAGGAGTTCGTCGCCTTGCTGGAGGATTGCGATGCCGAACAGGCGCGCATGCAGTGCGAGTATCTGCGCGAAGCGGTGGCCTACCTGCCCGGCGGTGTGCCGTTGACTATCAGCATCGGCGTGGCCGAATGCCGCCAGGGCGATGCGCCGGACGATGCCTTCCGTCGTGCCGACGAAGCCTTGTACGCGGCCAAGCGGGCCGGGCGCGACCGGGTGATCGTGGCGCCGTAGCGGCCGGCCGCCTCAGGCAGCCTGATGCACCCAGAGCCGCTCCCACAGCGTGCTTCAAGGATAGGCGAGCCCGGCTTCAATCGACGATGCCGTGCGCCTCGGAGGTTCCCAGTATTTCCGGGTGCTGCACGCGCCGGCGCCGGCCGACCAAGGGCTGCAGGAACACCGCCAGCAGGATGATCACCACCCCCAGGTAGAACGGCCAGCGCAGTTCGCGCTGCTCGCCGAACAGCACGATGGCCAGCGCGATGGCATAGACCGGCTCCAGGTTGGTGATCAGCTGTACCGCGTAGGCGCTGAGCTGGCGCAGCGCCACCAGGGACAGCGCGAAGGGCAGCAGCGTGCAGGCCAGCGAGAGCGTCAGCAGGAAGCCCAGGTCGGCCAGGCCGGGCAGCACGAACAGCGCGCCGGCGAAGTTCGGGAAGATCCATGGCATCAGCGGCGCCAGCAGGGTCAGCAGCAGCGTCCCGGCGCCCAGCTCCAGCGCGGTCACGGTGAGCGGCTCGGCGCCGTGGACCATGCGCTTGTTGAGCGAACCGAAGACCGCCACCAGCAGCGCCGACAGCGCGCCGACCGCCACGCCGGCGCGCATGCCGTCGGGCACGCCGCCCACCACCAGGGCCACGCCCGGCAGCGTGGCGATGCCGAAGAACAGCTCCTTGGACGAGAACGGGCGCCTGGCCAGCCAAGGCTCGATCACCGAAGTGCAGGCCGGCGCCAGCGCCAGGCAGGTCGCCGCCACCGAGGCGTTGGCCAGCTTGACCGCACCATAGAAGGTCAGCCAATGCAGGGAGACCAGCGCGCCGATGCCGGCGTAGCCGAGCAGCATGGGTCCTGGCAGCGCACGCAGGCCGGCCCACACGCGTGGCAGCAGCGCCAGCGTGGCCGTCACCAGCAGCATCCGCCACCACACCAATGGCAGGGCGGCCAGCGAGATGAGCTTGCCCAGGATGGGCGTAAAGCCCCACAGCAGGACACACAGATGGATCTGCGCGGTGGCGCGCGCGTGGGCGGACAGAGGCATGGCGCATTATCGCCGGGCCGCAGAGCCTGTCGATGGCAAATGACGCGATCGCGTCCAACGCGTGCTTTGAGACCGCATCCTCGCCGGGCCGACAGCGGCGGTGGCCTCTGGTTGCCTCCGGCTTGCCCTCAGCGCAGGCCCAGGCGCTGCAGCAAGGCCATGGCCGCAGCCGGATTGCGTTCCTTGTCCGCGGCGATGAAGAACAGGAACACCTCGCGCGGGGCCGCCTTGGCCTGCGGCGCCTCCAGGTGCGGCAGGGCGGGCACGTCCTGTCCGTCGGCCCACGCCCGTACGTGCTTGGCCCAGCGATCCAGATCGGCATCGGTGTAGCCGTTGGGCAACGCGCTGCGCGCGCGCATCAGGCGCGCATAGACCAGCTCGCCGCTGAGGTCGGCAAAGCTGGGGTAGTCGTCCGAATCGCTGAAGACCGTGGCCATGCCTCGCTGACGCACCATAGCCAGCAGCTGGGCATCGAAGAAGTCCGCATCGCGCACATCCAGCACGTGACGCAGGCGCCGGCCACCTGCGCGGGCGGGCAGCAGGTCGAGGAAGGCCTCGAACGGGGCGCGCTGCAGCCGGGTGCCGGCATCGAACTGCCAGACCAGCGGGCCGAGCCGGTCGCCCAACTCGGCGATGCCACCGACGAAGTCCTCCACCTGCGCGCCCACCTTGTCCAGCGCCCGCGCCTGGGTGATGCGCTTGGGCGCCTTGGCGGAGAACACGAAGCCCTGCGGCGTTTCATCGCGCCACTTGGCATAGGTGGCCGGCTTCTGCGCGCCGTAGTAGGTGCCGTTGATCTCGATGGCGGTGAGCTGGCGGCTGGCGAACTCCAGCTCGCGTCGCTGCACCAGCCCCTCCGGATAAAAATTGCCGCCGCGCCAGGGCGCGTACACCCAGCCGCCGATGCCGATGTGGAAGGTCCGGTCGGGCTTGGCAGGCGTGGCGAACAGGTCGGGAGCAGCAGCTGCGGAAGGGGCGCGGGCCATGGGCGGGGTTGGGCTGCGGAGTCGGGCCCGAGCATACCTGTGTCGATGCAATGCACCGTTTCGCGTCGCCCGCCATCTTTCACATGAATTTCAGTACTGGTGCGTTCAAGATTGCCCGCACTTCACCTCCCTGGACTTCCCATGAAGAAAGCAGCATGGCTGCTGGCTGCGGCCGCAGCGTGTGGCAGCGCGCACGCGGCCGAAGGCGCCGAACAATGCGAGCGCCGCACCGAGCTACCCCCGACGGTGAATTTCCGTATCGACAACGATCTGTTCGGCGGCCAGGACCAGGGCTATACCAACGGCGTGCAGCTGGGCTTCGTCTCGCCCAACCTGGTGGATTACACCGACGATCCCTGCCTGCCGCGCCTGGCACGCTGGATGAACCGCTATCTGGGCGCCATCCAGCCGGAGGGCTTCGAGCAGCAGAACATGGTGTTCAACATCAACCATGCCATCTACACCCCGAAGGACTTCACCCGCCGCGATGTGATCGAAGACGACCGTCCCTACGTGGGCGCGTTGTTGTTCAGCTTTGGCTACAACGCCCGCAACGGCAACAGCCTGCGGACGACCCAGCTGCGGCTCGGCATCGTCGGCCCCTCGGCCAAGGGCGAGCAGGTGCAGAACGAGGTGCACAAGGCGCTGGACGATGAGCCCTTCCAGGGCTGGGACAACCAGTTGCGCGACGAGCCGGTGGTGATGCTGCAGCACGAGCGCATGCACCGCTTCGGCGGCAACAGCAGCGGCATCTGGGGCTGGGACGCCATCACCCACTACGGTGGTGCGCTGGGCAACTACGCGACTTTCGCCAACGGCGGCGTGGAGCTGCGCTTCGGTCGCCATCTGCCGGACGACTTCGGCAGCACCCCGCTGCGGCCGGCCGGCGAGAACACCGCCCCGCGCAGCCAGATGCAGGCCGGCGGCGTGTGGCGCTTCCACGGGTTCCTGACCAGCGATGCGCGCTGGGTGCTGCACGACATCACCCTGGACGGCAACACCTGGAAGGACAGCCACAGCGTGGACAAGCGCGCGGTGGTGGGCTACGTCGGCTATGGCTTTGCGCTGATGAAGGGGCGGTGGAAGTTCGCGCTGGCCCGCTACCACAGCACCCGCGAGTTCGACACACAGAGCGAGCCGCCGGTGTTCGGCAGCTTCACCATCAGCCGAACGCTGTAAGGCGTGGGATCTCCGGACATTGCCGGCGTGCCGCGGATGAGCAGGTGCGTTCGGCTCCCCGGCCGTTCTCGTGAGGTGGCTCCCGGGCGGTTCTGCGCGAAGGCGCTTGCAGGCGCACGCCACGCGCCGCACCGGGTGGTGACATCGCAACGCAGGCCATCGCCTGCTTGCAGCACGCAGGATTGATGAGAGCATGGTCACCCGTTGGAGGTGACCGATGCTGCGCTGGTTCGAAAACCTGATCGATGTCTTTGCCGAGTCGCCCGACCGGGCGCCGCCGGACAAGGTGTCGCGCTTCTATGCGCATTACCTCAAGCAGGCCTGGGGGCTGCTGCTGGTGATGGGGGTGCTCGGGCTGGCCGTGGCGCTGGTGGAAGTGGCGCTGTTCGAGTTCATCGGCCGCCTGGTGGACATGGCGCGCGACACCCCGGCCTCGGAATTCTTCGACCGCCACGGCCGCACCCTGGCCTGGATGGCCTTCGTGGCGCTGATCGCTCGGCCGCTGCTGATCGCCCTGGCCGACCTGTGCACGCACCAGGCCATCACCCCGGCGCTGACCGCGCGCATCCGCTGGCAGAACCATCGCTATGTGGTGCGCCAGAGCCTGTCGTTCTTCCAGAACGACTATGCCGGCCGCATCGCCAACCGCATCATGCAGACCGGGGCCTCGCTGCGCGAATCGGCGGTGCAGATCATCGATGCGCTGTGGTACGTCACCGTCTACACCACCAGCGCGCTGGTGCTGTTCGCGCAGGCCGATTGGCGCCTGACCCTGCCGCTGGTGGCCTGGGTGGTGCTGTACGCGGCGACCCTGGCCTTCTTCATCCCGCGCACCAAGGCCAAGTCCTGGGAAGCCTCGCAGAGCAAGTCCAAGCTGATGGGGCGCGTGGTCGATGGCTACACCAACATCGCCACCCTCAAGCTGTTCTCCCATACCCAGCAGGAAGACGCCTACGTGGCGCAGGCCGTGCGCGAGAACCTGCGCGGGGTGCAGGGCATGACCCGGCAGACCACCGGCATGGACATCAGCATGGCCGTGCTCAACGGCCTGCTGGTCACGGTCACCGCGGGCCTGGGCCTGTGGCTGTGGAGCCAGGGGCGCATCACCATCGGCGACATCGCCCTGTCCACCGGGCTGGTGATCCGCATCGAGAACATGTCCGGCTGGATCATGTGGGTGGTCAACGGCATCTTCGAGGATGTCGGCACCGTGCAGGACGGCATGACCACCATCGCCCAGCCCCGCCAGGTGCGCGATGTTCCCGACGCACCACCGCTGCGGGTGGACCGCGGCGAGGTGCGCTTCGAGGCCATCGACTTCCACTACGGCAAGCGCGGCGGGGTGATTTCCGGGCTGGATCTGGTGGTGCGCCCGGGCGAGAAGATCGGCCTGGTCGGTCCGTCCGGCGCGGGCAAGTCCACCCTGGTCAACGTGTTGCTGCGGCTGTACGACCTGGAGGGCGGGCGCATTTTGATCGACGGCCAGGATATCGCCGGGGTCAACCAGGAGAGCCTGCGCGGACAGATCGGCGTGGTGACCCAGGACACCTCGCTGCTGCACCGTTCCATCCGCGAGAACCTGCTCTATGGCCGCCCCGATGCCAGCGACGCCCAGCTGCAGGCGGCGATCCGGCAGGCGCGGGCGGAGGGCTTCATCGCCGGGCTGGTCGATGGCGAGGGCCGGCAGGGCCTGGATGCCCAGGTCGGCGAGCGCGGGGTCAAGCTCTCCGGCGGCCAGCGCCAGCGCATCGCCATTGCCCGGGTGCTGCTCAAGGATGCGCCGCTGCTGGTGCTGGACGAGGCCACCTCGGCGCTGGACTCGGAGGTGGAGGCCGCCATCCTGGACAACCTGGACCAGCTGATGGCCGGCAAGACCGTCATCGCCATCGCCCATCGCCTGTCCACCATCGCCCGCATGGACCGGCTGGTGGTGATGGAGGCCGGTCGCATCGTGGAAACCGGCACCCATGCCGAACTGATCGCCGCCGGCGGCCTGTATGCCCGCCTGTGGGCGCGTCAGACCGGCGGTTTCGTGGCGGCCGACGCGCAGTCCCCGCCATGAGTGTCATCATGTGGGTCGGAACTTCAGTGCGGCGCTCGAGCTGCCGATAACGCCTCCATGCAGATCGCCGAACGTGAAATGACAGTGGCTGAGCTCCGGCCCGGGATGTTCGTGTCCCGGCTGGACCGCGACTGGGTGGGCACGCCCTGGCTGCTGCAGGGGTTCATGATCCAGGGCGATGAGGACCTCCAGGCGCTGCGCCAGTACTGCATGCGGGTGACGGTGGACGTGGACAAGAGCGAGAGCTTCGTCCGCCCGGTGCTGCTGCGCCCGCCGCGCCAGGACTACGTCATGCCGGACCTGGAAGCGGCGAAGAAAGGCGTGCCGCGCCCGGTGGTGGTCTCCCTGGAGGAGGAACTCCCGCGCGCGCAGGCGGCCACCGACGCGGCCTACAGCCTGACCCGCGACATCCTGGATTCGCTGCGCGCCGGCGATCGGCTGGACAACGCCCAGATCGAGGCGGCGGTGCAGCCGGTGATGGGGACCATCCTGCGCAACCCGGACGCCTACTTCTGGCTGGAGGCGCTGCGCGGCCGCGACGGCTATGCCTACACCCATGCCATGGGCTGCTGCGCGCTGATGGCCGCCTTCGGCCGGCACCTGGGCTTTCCGGACGAGGCGCTGTCCGATCTGGCCACCGGCGGCCTGCTGATGGATATCGGCAAGACCCAGGTCGCCCCGGCGCTGCTGGGCCGTGAGGGGCCGCTGTCGGCCGAGGAGGCCCAGGAAATGCGCCGCCATGTCGCCTACAGCGTCGCGCTGTACGACCAGATGGAGGGCGCAAGCCCGATCGTGCGGCAGATCCTGCAGTCCCACCATGAGCGCGAGAATGGCTCGGGTTACCCGCACGGGCAGGCCGGGGACGCCATTCCCTTGTTCGGCCGCCTGGCCGGCATCGTCGACAGCTACGATGCGATGACCAGCAAGCGGCCCTTCCAGGCGCCGGTTTCGCGCTATGAGGCGCTGCAGGTCATGTACCGGGCACGCGGCGAGCTCTACCAGGCCGACCTGCTCGAACAGTTCGTGCAATGCCTGGGCGCCTATCCCGTCGGCAGCCTGGTCGAACTGAGCACCGGCGAGATCGGCATGGTGATGGCGCAGAACCAGGTCCGCCGGCTGTTCCCGCGGGTCATGCTGCTGACCGATGCGGACAAGCAGCTGTTGAAGGAATTCAGGTCGCTGGACCTGCGCGACACCTGGGCCGGGCCGGACCCGGCCCGCATCAGCATCCGCAAGGGTGTCACGCCCGGCAGCTACGGCCTGGATCCCAAAGAGCTGTATCTGTGAGCGTTCGCGCAGCGCCCGATGGCCCGTGCCGGCTGCCGGGCGTGCGGGGTCTGCGGGGAGCCGCCGGCGGACGGGCCGGCAAGGGCGTTGCGACCTGCTCGCCAGGAGCGCGCAGGCCTGAGCTGACCGACCACGCCATCGGATGTTCGTTACTGGCGCTGGGCCAGGCCGGCATGCCCGGCGGAAAGGAATGCGGGGTCACGGCATGCTGAATCGTCCGGCCGTGTTCGCCGAGGTGTCGCGCGCACTGTCCGAGGCCGGCATGGCCGCGGTGCTGCGCGTGCGCGTGGCGCGCCTGCGCGAATACCAGGTGATGTTCGGCTACCTGGCGGCCGAGGCGCTGGTGGACGCCTTCCAGCGGGTGTTGCGCGTCTGCCTCCGAAACCAGGACGTGGTGATCGCCGTCGGCGAGGGCGATGTGATCGCGGTACTGCCCGGGCTGGCCGAACCCGGGCACGTGGAACTGGCCGCAGCCAAGATCAGCCGCGCCTTCGCCGAGCCGCTCACCGTGGCCGGGCGCCCGGCGCGGGTGTTCGTGGCCGTGGGTGCCTCCATCGGGGAGGCCGGTTGCGATGTCGGCGACCTGTGCCTGGCCGCCTACGCGGCCTGCGAGCAGGCGCGCAGGTCGCCCGAGCGCTATGCACTGGCGCAGGAGCGGCCGCAGCGCACCTTCACTTACGACGATCTGCACGACGCCATCTCCGCCAACCAGCTCGAGCTGTACCTGCAGCCCATCTTCGCGCTGGCCACTGGCGAGCTGCGCAAGTTCGAGGCGCTCTCGCGCTGGCATCACCCGCGCTGGGGCGCGATCAGGCCCGACCAGTTCGTCGCCATGGCCGAGCAGACCGGCCTGATCGAGGCGCTGACGCGCTGGAACCTCAATGCGACCCTGCGCATGTGCGCGCCCTACCTGCGCCGCGATCCCGGGCTGAAGTGCGCGATCAACCTGTCCCCGATCGCGCTGACCAGCGCCTTCCCCGAGCAGGTTGCCGCGGCCCTGCGCATGTGGGGCGTGGCCGCCTCCAGCGTGGTGCTGGAGATCACCGAGACCGCCTTCGTGGACAATCCGGTCGCGCTGATGCGCAAGCTGGTGCAGCTGCACGACCTGGGCATGAAGGTGGCGATCGACGACTTCGGGTCGGGCTACTCCTCGCTGGCCTACCTGCGCGATTTCCCGGTGGACGAACTCAAGATCGACATGAGCTTCGTGCGCGACATGTTCGGCAACGAGGGCCGCAACGAGCTCCTGGTGGCTTCCATGGTGGACATGGCCCATCGCCTGGAACTGCATGTGGTGGCCGAGGGTATCGAGAACTCGGCGGTGTGGACGCGCCTGGGCGAGCTCGGCTGCGACTGCGGCCAGGGCTACTACCCCGGGCGACCGGCACCGGCCGCCGAGGCGCTGGAGCGCTACGCGGGCGAGTAAGCGCCCGCGCATCGCCACGCAGTCACTGGATCGGCTGGTCCAGCATCAGCTCCCGCGCAAAGCGCACCGGCGGCGCGCCGTATGACAACAGCTGGTCGTGGTAGGCCTTCAGGTCGAAGGCCTTGCCCAGCTTGGCCTGCACGGCCTTGCGCGTATCGAAGTGCTCCTGCACGCCGACGAAGTAGGTCGGCAGCTGCGCACTGGTGAGCTGCACCCGGATCCACTTGCCCTCGGCCTCGCTGGTCTGCTGGAAGGCGTCGTGCACCATCAGCTGCATGGCCTGCTCCTTGCTCCAGTGATCCACGTGCACGCCCTGGTCCAGCAGGGCATTGGCGATGGTGCGCAGGTAGAACTTCAGCTGCACCAGCCGGTACAGCGGGTCCTGCGCCTGGAAGCCCTGCTCGCTCATCATGTGCTCGGTGTACACCGCCCAGCCCTCGGCGAACATGCCAGAGCGCAGCACCGCGCGCAGCGTGGAGGGGAACTTGGCCGAGTGCCAGCCTTCCAGGTAGTGGCCCGGCGTGCCCTCGTGGATCGACAGCAGCTTGATCATGCGGTTGTTGTATTCGCGCAGGAACGAGTCCACCTGCTTGTCGTTCCACTCCTCCGGGATCGGCGAGACCGCGTAGAAGGTGTCCAGCTGCTTGTCCAGCGGGCCGGGCGAGTCGCAGTAGGCCACGGCCACGCCGCGCTGGAACTCCGGCATCAGGATGATCTTCACCTGCGAATCGGGCAGGGTGACCAGGTCCTTCTCGCGCACGAACGCGGTGGACTCGGCCAGCGCCGCCTCGGCCGCCTGGACCACGGCATCGCGCGCGGGTTTGTCGGCATAGGCCAGTTCCAGCGCCGCTTCGATCCCGCCCTGCCGCTGCGCGTCGCTGGGCGCCTCCGGCAGGGCAGGCGCGCCCGGCTTGTCCTTCAGCACCGTGCGCGCGATGCCGTACATCTCCTCGCGCACGCGCTGCATCTCCGCCTCGGCGCGCTGGCGGATGTCCTGGCGCGACAGCGAGGACGCCAGCGCGAACTTCAGCTTGGCGTCGTAGGCCTGCGCGCCGATGCGGAAATCGCCCTTGGCATTCGGGATCAGGGTGTTTTCCAGCCAGGCCTGGTGCGCTTCGACCGCCTGTTTCAGGCCCGCCGTCGCCTTGGCCAGGCGCGCCTGGTCGGCCTCGGACAGTTCCTTGGCATGCGGGGCGATCATGCCCTCGACGATGCTCAGCACGCCCTTGTTCTGCTTGGCCACCGTTTCGGCGTGGATGCGCGGCACGCGTGCCGGGTCCAGGTTCTCGCGAGCCTGCGCCAGCAGCGCCGGCACCTTCTCCATGCGCGCAATGGCCGACTGCAGGCGCTGCGGCAGCGGGGCGAACTCGCGCGCCATCACGCCGTACAGCGCACCGCCGGCCAGCCCGCTGTAGACCTGCGGATCCCAGGCCCAGGACTGCTGGGTTTGGCTCTGCCAGACCTCGTACTGCAGCTGGTTGCGCAGGATCGCCGCGTCCACCTGGTTCTGCCGCGAAAGCGCATCGACCTGCAGCGTATCCAACTCGGCCAGCATGTCCCTGGCGAACTTCAGGGACTTGTCGCGGCCGGCCTGCGAGAGATCGTCGATCCGATCGTCGTACTTGTGCTCGCCGATCTGGGTGGCGTTGACCGGCGAGAGCTGCATCCAGCCCTGCAGGGCGCGCCCGGAGAGCTCGGCGAACTTGAGGTCGGCCTGGCCTGCGGCCTGCGCCTTGCCGGTCTGGCTGGGTGAAGCATCGGGAGCCGGGCCCTGGGCCTGCTGGCAGGCGGCAAGGCTGGAGATCAGGGCGAGGGCGAGCAGGCAATGGCGCATGCCAGGGTCCTTGGAAGTGCACGGGCACGGAAGCGCGGCAGCATAGGCCAGGGGTCCCCCGAACGCACCTGTCATTGGCTTATCCTGGGCGCCAGTCTGGGAGGAAGGAACGGCCATGCTGCACTCGGGAAGCTGTCACTGCGGAAGGATCGCCTTCCAGGTCGAAGGCGACATCGACGAGGTCTACGACTGCAACTGCTCGATGTGTCGTCGACGCGGCGGCCTGCTGTGGTTCGCCCCGCGCGCTGCCTTCACCCTCACCAGCGCCGAGGCGGACGTGTCCACCTACACCTTCAACAGACACGCGCTGCAGCATCACTTCTGCGCCAGCTGCGGCATCGCGCCCTACAGCGAGGGCGTGGGCCCCGACGGACAAGCGACCGCGGCGATCAACGTGCGCTGCATTCCCGCGCTTGAACTGTCGGCGCTGAAAGTCCAGAGCGTCGACGGCGCCAGTTTTTAAGCGCTGAGGCCATCGCGCGCATCAGCGCGAGCGCTTGCCACCGCTCGCGGGCAGCACCGGGCCGCGGCCCAGCAATGAGTCGGGTACCGCCGGCATCGGCGTGCGCTCGTCCTGGGCTTCGTCCTTGAGCCACTGGATGAAGGCGCGGGCGGCGGGGCTGGGGGTGCGGTGCGAGGCATGCACGGCGTAGTAGGCAAAGCGCGCCTTGATCGCCGGGCCCGGCAGCTGCACCAGCTCGTAGCGCTGCAGGTATGGCATGGCGATGTGCTTGCGCGCCAGCGCCGCGCCCAGCCCATACACCGCTGCGCGCATCACGTCGGTGCTGTCGCTGAAGGTGTGCATCGCAGGCAGCTGCGGCACGCGCACGCCGGCCTCGCGGAACCAGTCGCGCCAGCCTTGCAGGGCCAGGTCGGCGATCAGCGGCAGCTTGGTGATGTCCTGCGCGCGGGTGATCCGCTCCACGCCGGCCAGGGCCGGGGAGGCCACCGGGAACAGGGCATCGTCCATCAGGTGGTGCGCGGTCAAACCCGGCCAGTTGCCGGCGCCGTGGCGGATCGCCAGGTCCGGTCCGTTCTCGTCGAAGCGGGCCAGGGCCGGGCTGGAATCGAAGTCCAGGCGCACGTGCGGGTGCCTGGCGCAGAACCTCGGCAGGCGCGGCAGCAGCCAGCAATAGGCGAGCGAGTGCAGCGTCGAGACACGCAGCAGATTGGTGCCTTGCGCCGGCTTGAGCGCACTGGCCACCGCGTCGGCCAGTTGCCGGCCCTCGGGCGTGAGGGTGACGCCGCGCGCGTGGCGCTGGAACAGCGAGGCGCCCAGAAGGCCCTCAAGCTTGCGCACGTGGTGGCTGACCGCACTCGCGGTCAGGTGCAGTTCCTCGGCGGCGTGGGCGAAATTCTGGTGGCGGGCGGCGGCGGCGAACACGCCGAGCGCGGGCAGCAGGGTGGGGCGCAGATGCATGGCCGGATCCTTGAGGCCCAAATGAGATTTGTGGCTTGGATGGATACTACGCGCTTGTGGGCAGGGGCGGGCCGCGACAAGCTGCAGGTCCCCGATGTCGTGTCCGGATGCGGCCAGCCAAGCGCAGGCCGATGCGCAACGCTGTCGGCCTTTCCCCACGCAGGTCAGCCCGCGCCCCGGTGCGGATGGAGCTTCCCGATGAACGACATGAGCCGCACTCTGACGCCCGAGCCTTGCCTACCGGCCGCCCGCGACTGGCGCACGCCGCTGGATTTGACCTTGCTCGGCGCCATCTGGGGGAGCTCGTTCCTGTTCATGCGCATCGCGGCCAAGCCCTTCGGAGCCCTGGCCCTGGTGGAAGTGCGCCTGGCGCTGGGCGCGCTGATCTTGCTGCCGTTCCTGTGGAAGGCGCGCGCCCTGTTTCCCGCGCGCCGCTGGCCGCTGCTGGCGCTGATCGCCTCGATCAACTCGGCCGTGCCGTTCCTGCTGTTCGCCTGGGCCGCGCAGCGCTCGCCAGCGGCGGTCGGCGCGATCTGCAATGCGATGACCGTACTATTCACCGCCTTGATCGCCTTCCTGTTCTTCGGCGAGAAGATCGGCAGGCGCAAGGCGCTGGCCTTGCTGGTGGGCTTTGCTGGCGTCGTGGTGCTGGCCACGGGCAAGGCTGCGGGCGTGGATATCGGCTGGGCCGTGGTGGCCGGCGCCAGTGCCTCGCTGCTCTACGGCGTCGGTGTGAACCTGGTCAAGCGCCATCTGCAGGGCCTGCCGCCGGCGGCCTCGGCCGCCGCCACGCTCAGCGCCGCGGCCCTGTTGCTCGCGCCGCTGGCGGCCACGCATTGGCCGTCCACACCGGTTCCCACCGCGGCCTGGATCAGCGCCGGCGCGCTGGGCGTGCTCTGCACCGGGTTGGCGTTCCTGCTGTACTACCGGCTGATCCAGCGCATCGGCCCGGCCTCGGCCTCCACGGTCACCTATCTGGTGCCGGTGTTCGGCGCCCTGTTCGCCTGGCTGTTCCTGGCCGAGCCGGTCACCCCGACGATGCTGCTGGCCGGCGGGCTGATCCTGGGCAGCGTGGCGTTCAGTCAGCGAGCTAGGAGCTAGGAACGAGTGGAGAGGAACGAGAAACGAGAGAACGCAGGAAGCTGAGCCTCCACTCGTTCCTCGTTCCTACTCACTCGTTCCTCGCCCTCACCGGCACCGGCACATTGCACAAATCAATATGCCTCGCCGGGCGCTTGTAGAAGTCGTCCACGCGGTTGCGGCGTGCTTCGGTGGCATCGCGGAAGGTCTGGCTGTCCGTGCGCAGGACCTGCAGCGCGGTGCGCTGGTCGGCGGGGACCTCGCTGGCCAGGCGGATGGACTTGATCGGGGTGCGCTGGGCCGGGTCGGCATAGAAGCCCATCGGGTCCGGCCCGCGTTTGATCACGCTCAGCAGCTCCATGCCCTTGACCACGCGACCGACGACGGTGATGTTGTCGTCCAGCTGGCGCGGGGACTGGCCGATGGTCACGTAGAGCTCGGCGCCGATGCTGCTGTCGTCGGCGTTGTTGCGGCCCGCACCCAGGGTGCCGTAGCAATGCGCCAGCCAGGTCTTGCCGGCGCCATCGCTGGCGACCGGGAAACCGTCCACGAAGCCGACCTGCTTGGCCCAGCCATCGGAATCGGGCAGCGGATCGAACTTCAATCCGGCCGAGGGCCGATGGAACTCGGCGGGCAGATGCGTCTTGGCCGACCCCAGCGACTTGGCCTTGGCCGGGTCCTCGCCCTCGGCATCGCCGAACTGCACCACGAAGTTGTCCTGCGCGCGGTAGATGCTGGTGCCGTCCCAGAACTTCTCATGGGCCAGGGTCTTGATGTTGGCCACGTGCTCTGGGGCGAACTGCGGCGCCAACTCGATCACCACGCGTCCGGTGTCCAGTTCCAGGTACAGCGTGCGCGTCGGGTCCAGCGCACGCCAGTCGCTGGCCGGCGAGGCGTCGAGGATGTCCTTGGGGCTGCGGTACTTGCCGGCCGCGCCGGCCTGCGGGGCAAAAGGCAGCAGGGCGAGGGCGCAGGCAAACAGCAGGGGGCGTGGCGTCATGGCGATCCATCCGGTGGCGGGTAGCGCGATTCTGGGCGAGCGCGCCGCGCCCGCCAAGCGGACAGCGCCACCGGGCCGATGACGCGCCTCCACCCACCATCGCCGCAAGACGCGCAACACGGACGCGCATCGCCGTAGGGTGGATGACGCTCTTCCATCCACCATCGCCGCGAACCGAACAACCCATGCCAGGCGGCGCGCCAGCCAACGCTCCGCAAGTCTGCCTTCGGTGACGCACGGCGGCTTGAGTGACCAGCACGACGGCATAAGGCGACTTGACGTTGCCGCCGCAGCCGCCTTGGTGGACAAGCTTCGCGTTGTCCACCCTACGCCGCCGTGCTGATGCGGCTTTTCCCACCATCGCCGCAAGACGGACAACATGGACGCGCAGGGCCGTAGGGTGGATGACGCTCTTCCATCCACCATCGCCGCCAACCAATCAACCCGGGAACGGCGGCCGGCCTGCCATCCCCAGCCGCCGCAGGCCTACCTGTCGTGCTTGTAGAAGAACGCCTTGACGTCCGGATAGACCACGTCGCGCCAGCGCCGACCGCTGAAGATGCCGTAATGACCCGCGCCCTTGACCGTCAGGCTCTGCTGGTCCTTGGCGGGGATGCCGGTGCACAGGGTGTGCGCGGCATGGGTCTGGCCGGCGCCGGAGATATCGTCCAGCTCGCCTTCGATGCTCATCAGCGCGGTCTTCTTGATGTCCGCCGGCTTGACCAGCTTGCCCTTGACCTTCCATTGCCCGCGCGGCAGCAGGAACTCCTGGAACACGATGCGGATGGTGTCCAGGTAGAACTCCGAGGGCATGTCGAGCACGGCGTTGTACTCGTCGTAGAAACGGCGATGCGACTGCGCGTCTTCCAGGTCGCCCTTGACCAGGTCCGCATAGAAATCCCAGTGCGACATGAAGTGGCGGCTGGGGTTCATGGCGATGAATCCGGCATGCTGCAGGAAGCCCGGATACACCAGGCGGCCTTCGCCCGCATACGGCGGCGGCACGGTGTGGATGACGTTGTTTTCGAACCAGGACAGCGGGTTGCGCGTGGCCAGGTCGTTGACCTGGGTCGGGCTCTGGCGCGCATCGATGGGCCCGCCCATCATCACCAGCGAGCGCGGCGTCTTCTCGCCGGCCGAGGCCATCAGCGACACCGCCGCCAGCACCGGCACCGTGGGCTGGCACACGCTCATCACGTGCACCTGGTCGGCGCCGATATGGCGGATGAATTCCTGCACGTAGGCGATGTAGTCGTCCAGCCCGAAAGCACCCTCGGACACCGGCACCATGCGCGCATCGACCCAGTCGGTGATGTAGACCTTATGGTCGCGCAGCAGGGTGCGCACGGTATCGCGCAGCAGGGTGGCGTGGTGGCCCGACAGCGGCGCAACGACCAGGACCGCCGGTTGCGCCTTCAGCTTTTCGATCAGCTCGGGATTGTCGGTATAGCGCTTGAAGCGCATCAGCCGGCAGAAGGGCTTTTCCACCAGCACCTGTTCGATCACCGGGACCAGGTTGCCCTCGGACTCCACCTCGTCGATGTACCAGCCGGGCTTCTCGTAATCCTTGCCCAGCCGATGCAGCAGCTCGTTGTAGGCGCTGATGCGCTCGGCGCCCGGCAGGGTGGACAGCCAGCTGTTGGGGTCGGCGAAGATGCGGGCGTTGGCTTCGGCCTGATGGATCCAGGGCGCCATCCAGCGGCGTCCAAGTTCGTGCCAGTGGTACATGAACATGACAATCCCTTTTCAAAACATGAACTTGCTGCGCAGCAGCATAGCGCAACGTGCGCCGCCGTATGTGACGGCCGGGGCAACGGTCAGGGGCTCTCCAGGCTGGCCAGCCCGTCGCCCATCGCCGCCCCTGCCCAGCAATGTGAGCCGATCGGCCGCAACCCGGCTTTCTTGAGCTGGCGGCGGTACCAGGACGCCGGGCGCGCCTGGAAGCCGGCATGATCGCCCTCAAACTCGTCCTCCTCGGTGAAGGTCTCCAGGAAAGCGATCCCCCCGGTCAGCTCGGCCAGCCCGGGCAGGCCCCGGCGCAGCTCTGCGCTGGGCACGTAGTGCAGCACGTCCGAGCAGATCAGCAGGTCCGCCGGCGCGCAGGGGCGCAGGTAGGCGAAGTCGCCGAAAGCGGCCAGGTGCAGGTTGCGGCGGGCGCCGTGGCGGGCCACCGCATACTCGCTGCTGTCAAACCCGAGGTAGTGCACGCGCGGGCGGAGTTTCAGCAACGGCGCGCGCCAGGCGCCTTCGCCGCAGCCGATGTCCAGCACGCTGCGGATCGGGCGTTCCAGGTAGTACTCGGCCGTGTGCACGGCCAGGGCCACCTTGCGGGCCAGCCGCTGCGGGCCGCCGATGTCGCCCTTGCGGTACCAGTGTTCGAAATAGGCGCGGTCGTAGAGCTTGCTCACGGTGCGGTCCAGGACCCGATCGGTGAAAATGGCGCACATCCTAGCCTGTGCCACGGAGCCATCCATGCTGTACCTCTGGGTCAAGACCTTCCATCTGGTGTTCGTGGTGGCGTGGATGGCGACCGTGTTCTACCTGCCACGCATCCTCATCAACCTGGCCGAGACCCGCGGCGAGCCGGCGGTGCAGGCGCGGCTGCTGCTGATGGGCAAGCGCCTGTACGGCTTCGGCCACAGCATGTTCGGCATCGCCCTCATCCTGGGCCTGGTGCTGTGGCTGTACTACGGCATGACCGGCGGCTGGCTGCACGCCAAGCTGACGCTGGTGGCGCTGACGCTGGCCCACTTCATCGTCACCGGGCGCTGGCTCAAGGGGGCCGCCAAAGGCCGCGCCCTGCCTTCACCCAAGGCGCTGCGCTGGTTCAACGAGATCCCGGTGCTGTTCCTGGTGGGGATCGTGTTTTTGGTGTTGGCCAAGCCCTTTTAGGAACGAGGGGAGAGGAACGAGGAACGAGTAATCGGCCCGGCAAGGTGGGCGCGGCTTTCACTCGTTCCTCGTTTCTCGTTCCTCTTTCTAGTCACTTGTTCCTCGCTCAAACGCGCCCGCCCGCGGCAGCTCCACCGGCACGCCCTGCGCGTCGCAGGTGCCGGCCTGGCACAGGCGCTGCCGCAGGCGCGGGGTGGCCTGGACCAGGACGTGATAGATGGCGTTCTGCTCCAGCGAGCCGCGGAAGGCCTGGCTGCCCGGGCCACGCGACCAGATGCCGACATCGTCGCCGCCGTGCGATTCGCTGGACAGCGGCACCAGGGACTCCTGCAGGTAGTCCGGTACGGTGGTGTCGACCTGGGTCAGGTCCGGACGACGGGCCTCCGAGGTGATCCGCTTGGGCTCGTGGCTGAAATGCTTGCTGCCCGCCGGCTGCTTGTCGCTGGCACCGGTATTGCCCGGACCGTTGGCGTAGCTGAGCGTGGTGTAGGGCAGGCCGCGCAGATCCTTGGCGTAGTCGCCGGGTGCGCCGTTGAAGGCATTCTTGCCGCGCACCTTGTCCAGGATCGGGTTGCCCCGCACCGGATAGCCGACGAAGTTGAGCACGTGCGAATGGTCGGCGGTGACCACGATCAGCGTGTCCTCGGCCGAGGTAGCGTCCATCGCCGCCTTGACCGCATCGGACAGGGCGATGGTGTCGTCCAGGGCGCGGTAGGCATTGCTCTCATGGTTGGCCATGTCGATGCGCGCGCCTTCCACCATCAGCACGTAGCCATTGGCGTTGCCGGCGAGCTTGTCGATGGCCGTGCGCGTCATCTCGGCCAGGCTGGGCTGGCCGGCATCGCTGGTGTCGCGGTCGTGGTCGTAGTCCATGTGGCTGCGACTGAACAGGCCCAGCACCGCCGGCGCTTGCGCGGCCTGGCGCAGCTGCCCGGTGTTGAACACGACGGCGCCCTGCGGATGGGCCGCCTTCCACTCGGCCACCAGGTCGCGACCGTCGGCGCGCTTGCCGTGCTGGTCCGGGGTCTGCGGGTCGGTCTGGTCCTTGGGCAGGAAGTTGTAACGCCCGCCGCCCAGCACGACCTGGGGGCCACGGCCGTAGCGCGCGGCGCCGAGCAGCTGCTGGGCGATGTCCACGCAGCCCTGCGAGCGTGCCGCGGCCGGCAGGTCGGCATCGCTTTCCCAGTCGCGGTCCGGGACGTGCGCGTAGGTGGCCGCTGGCGTGGCGTGGGTGAGACGCGCGGTGCTGACGATGCCGGTGGCCATGTCGGCGCTGTCGGCCAGTTCCAGCAGGGTGAGCAGGCGCTTGGGCAGGCTGCCGGCGCAGTCCTCCACCGTGCCGGAGGACACACCGATGGCGCCCATGTGGCTTTTCACGCCAGTGGTGATGGCGGTCATGGTGCCGGCCGAGTCGGGCACCTGCGAATCGGTGTTGTAGGTCTTGCTGAAGGCCGTGGCCGGGAAGGTCTCCCAGCTCAGGCGGTTCTCCTCGCCGGGGGCGCCCTTGCGCTGGCCCTCCAGCACGCGCGCGGCGGCCACCGTGGTCAGGCTCATGCCATCGCCGAGGAACAGGATGACGTTCCTGGCCTTGCCCTGCATGGCGCCGTTGCCCGCGGCCGTGGCCGCGCCGCTGCGATACCACCACTGCGGCGTCTCGCCCTGCGGATGGCGCACCGCCGGCACCTCCACCGACAGGCCGGCCGCCGCTGGCGCCCGCTGGGCCGGCGCGGTGGCGCAGGCGGCCAGGATCAGCATGGACAGGGTGGCGAGCGGCAGCGAGCGGGCAGGCATGGGCGGCGGATCTCCGGGCAAATGGGAATCGGCATTATCGTTATGACTTCAAGTCATGACCATGACGGTGCATTTGCCGGCGCTGGCATCGTGGTGGCCCGTGCCGTGCGTTAATGTGCGAGCTCGGTCAATGTTAGCGAAGTGACACCATGAAACTGGCTTCGGCTTGGTTCCGTATTCCGTTCTGGCAACGCGTGGTGGCCGGCTTCGTGCTGGGCGCCATCGTCGGGTCGTTGATGGGCCCGGCGGCGGAGACCTGGTTCGGGCCCCTGGGCGACCTGTACGTCACCCTGATCAAGATGATCGCCATTCCGCTGGTGTTCTTCGCGGTGATCAATGCGATCTCGGCCCTGCATGGGCAGAAATCGGTGGCGGCCCTGGGCGGGCGCACCTTCCTGTGGTTCGTGATCACCGCGGTGATCGCGGTGCTGATCGGCCTGGGGCTGGGCACGCTGTTCAAGCCTGGCGCCGGCGGGCTGCAGATCGCCATCGATTCGGCGTGGAAGCCGCGCGATGTGCCCAGCCCGATCAAGGTGCTGCTGGACGTGGTGCCGTCCAATCCGTTCTTCGCGCTGGCCGGCATCGGCACCAAGGTCAACGCGGCCGGCGAGACCGTGCTGGCGGCAGGCCGTGGCTCCATCCTGCCGGTGATCTTCTTCGCCGCGCTGCTGGGCTTTGCCATCGTCAAGCTGGGCGACAAGGTCGCCGGGGCGCGCAAGCTGTTCAACGAGCTGGGCGACATCATGGTCCAGGTCACCCGCTTCGTCCTGGAAGTCACGCCCATCGGCACCTTCGGCCTGATCGCCGCGCTGGTGGGCGGCTACGGCTGGAGCAAGCTGCTGCCGCTGGGCAACTTCATCCTGGTCATCTACCTGGCGTGCGCGATCCAGATCGTGGTCGTCTACGGCGCGCTGCTGCTGATGCATGGCCTGAACCCGCTGAAGTTCTTCCGCGGCGCGGCGCCCGGCATGCAGGTGGCCTTCGCCACGTCCTCAAGCTTCGCCGCGCTGCCCATCGCCCTGCGCTCGATCACCCACAACCTGGGCGTCAACAAGGACTACGCCGCCTTCGCCTCGCCGCTGGGCGCCAGCATCAAGATGGACGGCTGCGGCGCGATCTATCCGGCGCTGTGCGCGGTGTTCATTTCGCAGTACATGGGCGTGCCCATCAGCTTCAACCAGTACTTGATCATCATCATTGCCTCGGTGCTGGGCAGTTTCGGCACCGCCGGCGTGCCGGGCACAGCGGTGGTGATGGCCACGGTGGTGTTGAGCGCGGCCGGGCTGCCGCTGGAGGCGATCGGCTATCTCTACGCCATCGACCGCATCGTCGACATGATGCGTACCCTGACCAACGTCACCGGGCAGATGGTGGTGCCGGTGCTGGTGGCCAAGGAGACCGGGCTGCTGGACCAGCAGGTCTACGATGCGGCCCCCACCAATGTCGGGATTGAGCACGGCAAGGCCTGACCTGCGTCCAGGCGCCTGGCGTCGCGTTCCAAGCCCCGCGATGGACATCGCGGGGTTTTTTCTGTGCTCTCGTCATCCACCGATTGCGGCGCACACGCAACCCGGCCTCGGAAGGGCAGCGGTCCGGCGGGGGGGCGCCGCTCTTCCCCCGGTCAGGGCATCTAGCCCTGCCTTAAGGCACTCGCTCCTGCCTCGCTCGGCGCGGCCACCGCCCGCCGGACTGCTGCCGCGCGCGCCGTGTTGGATGACTTTGGTCGACGAAGTCCAAATCCAACAGCCGCGAGCCTGGTCCTGAGCCGGGGATGGCGGAAAGCGGGCCAGGATGGCCCGCGACGGCGAGTCAGCCATGGAAGGCTGACCGAGCCGAGGAGCCATGTCCGGCTCAGGTCCAGGCGGGTTGGCGGAGTCCGCTCACCCAGAGCCGTGTTTGCCACCCGACAAGCGTCTCCGCACCATGTGGATGTCACGTTCTTCGTCCGCGGCAGCCCGCCGGCCTTGAGGATGACAGCGATTGGGACACAGGCAGCTGCCGGTGTCTTGCCCTGCGCGGCGGCGTGGTCATACTCGTCCGATCCGACAACAGGCGAGCCCCCCAATGATTGGACAGCAGCGCGAACTGACGTTTCGTTTCCTGGCAGAGCCGACCGATGTGAACTACGGCGGCAAGGTTCACGGTGGCGTGGTCATGCGCTGGATTGACCAGGCCGGCTATGCCGCGGCGGTTGGCTGGAGCGGGCGCTATAGCGTGACCGTGGCGGTGGGCGGCATCCGCTTCGTCGCGCCCATTCGCATCAGCGACCTGGTCACGGTGACCGCCAAGCTGGTCTACACCGGCAGCAGCAGCATGCACTTCGCCGTGGACGTACGCGCGCGCGACCCGGGCATGCACGGCCTGTCCGAAAGCCGCTTGTGCACGCACTGCGTCATCGTGTTCGTGGCCATGGACGAGGCCACCAACCGGCCGGCCACGGTGCCGAGCTGGACCCCGCAGACAGAAGAGGACCGCCTGCTGTCCGAGTACGCCACCAAGGTGATGGAACTGAGCAAGGGCATCGAACGCACGGTCGCCGAGTTCGCCGTGGTCAAGCCCGGCCAGTAGCCGGCCCGGCCGGCGGCGCGCCATCTCGTAGCCGCCGGTGCCCGAAACGCAAAGAGCCGCCCGAGGGCGGCTCTTTCGTCGGCCTTGCGAGGCGGCTTACATCGCCACGCGGCGGGCCTGCATGAACTTGTTGGACCAGTAGCCCGACAGCAGGGTGTCCACGCGGACATCCTTGCCGGTGCTGGGCGAATGCAGGAAGCGGCCTTCGCCGACATAGATGCCGACATGGTCCACGCGGCCCCGGTGGCCGAAGAACACCAGGTCGCCCTGGCGCAGCTCGTTGGTGGAGCTGATCAGCTTGGCCTCGCTGTCGGCGGCCATCTCGCGCGAGACGCGCGGCAGCTCGATGCCGACGGCGTTGCGGAACACGTAACTGACCAGGCCGCTGCAATCGAAGCCCTCGGTCGAGGTGCCGCCCCAGCGGTAGGGGGTGCCGATCAGGGCCACGGCGCTTTCCAGCAGGCTGCGGACCTTTCCGACATCGGCATTGGCCTTGGACGGCTGGGCGGCGTTGGCGGTGTACTGGTTGAGTAGCTTGCTCAGGTCGCCGGCCAGCGCGGTCGAGCGGTCCAGCATCGGGACCGAATCGCTGACGGCCAGGCGCGGCAGCAGGGCGGTCAGGGTGGCGGTGGCGGCCTGGGTGGCGCGGTCACGCATGGTCGGGGCAGCCGCGACAGCGGCGGTTGCGACGGGGGCCGTCACGCCGGCGGATTCCAGCGGGGCCACGGTCGAGACCGGTGCGTCCGGCAGCGCGGCAGGCACCGAGACCGAGGCCGGGGTGCTGTTCTGACTCGGCGCCTGCTGCGCGGCGGCCTGGAAGCTGACTGCACCGAGGACGGTCAGCATCAACAGGCCCGGGAAGCGGGAGGGACGACGGCGATGGTGGGGCTGGGCGGACGGCGTTTCGTCGTTCGTCACGGCTTCACATCTCTGGAACGCTGCGGAGCAGTGATGATGCCGTGACGACCTGGTGAAAATGTTCGGATACCGTTAAAAATCCGTGAATCCAACCGCGACCCCGGTTCCACTTCCGGTCATTTCAGTGAAGGATTCGTTTAGCACCGGTGTAATGGTCGCGCCAGTAGGCGCCATCCAGCCGGTCCAGGCGGACCGTCCCGCCCGAGCTGGGGGCGTGCACGAAGCGGCCTTCCCCCACATAGATGCCAACGTGACTGACGTTGCCGCTGCTACCGAAAAACACCAGGTCGCCGGCGGTCAGCTGCTGTGGCTGGATCCTCGGCCCCTGCACCTGGGACAAGGCGCTGGAAGTCCGCGGCAGGCGGATCTCGGCCGTGTCCTGGTACACATAGCTTACCAGTCCGCTGCAATCGAAACCCGATTCAGGGGTGTTGCCGCCGTAGCGGTAGGGCGTGCCCACCAGTCCCAGGGCGCGCATGGTGACGTTGTTGGCGGCCACCGGGTCGGCCGGCGTGACCGTCGGCCAGACCCTGGCCGGGGCCGGCGGCGCAGGGCGGCGGACGGTTTCGCGGCTGCCGCAGGCGGCCAGCAGGCAGAGCGAAAGCGACAGCAGGACCAGGCGGATCAGGGCCGGGCGCGGGGTTGCTGGCATGCGTGCCGGAGAGTCCGGATAATGGTCGGCCTTCATCGCGGCCAATCTTGACCGCTCACCCAGCGGCCGACAAGCCGCGTCCATGCCGCGCGGCGGCCCCGTTACGAGTTCCGAATGAAAATCGCAAAAGACAGCGTCGTCCGTTTCCATTACACCGTTTCCGAAGTGGGCCAGGAGCCGCTGGAGTCTTCCAAGGACCGCGAGCCGCTGGCGATCTTGATCGGCCACGGCAACATCATCCCGGGCCTGGAGAACGCGATGATGGACAAGGAGGCCGGCGAGAGCTTCGGCGTGGACGTGTCCGCCGCCGACGCCTATGGCGAGAAGCGCGAAGGCCTGAGCCAGCGCGTGCCCAAGAAGCATTTCGGCGCCCAGAAGCTCAGCGTGGGCCAGCAGGTCGTGCTGCAGACCAACTTCGGTCCGCGCGCGGTCACCATTGAGAAGGTGGGCATGAGCGTGGTCGACGTCGATCTCAACCACCCGATGGCGGGCAAGGATCTGCATTTCGACGTGGAAATCGTGGAAGTGCGCGAAGCGGCCGCCGAAGAGCTCGAGCACGGCCACGTGCACGGCGACGGTGGCCACCACCACTGAGCGCCCCGCGGAACGCGTTCCGCGTCTGGATGTCGCAACACAACGGCCCGCCTGATGCGGGCCGTTGTCATTTCCACCATCGGGCACGCACCATCGGGTGCTCGCCCTCGATCAGGAATACGCAAGGATGTCGTCTTCGCCGGCTTACGGACCCATCGCGCCGCACGAGCGCATCGACACGCTGGATGTGCTGCGCGGCTTTGCCCTGCTGGGCATCCTGCTGATGAACATCGAGGGCCTGGCCGGGCCGCTGGCGCTGACCGCCACCGGCATCGACCCGCATTGGCAAGGCGCCGACCGCATCGTCGATGGTCTGATCTACGTGCTGGTGCAGGGCAAGTTCTACACCTTGTTCTCGTTGCTGTTCGGCATGGGCTTTGCGGTGATGTCCGCGCGCGCCGAGGCGGCCGGACGCGACTTCGCCGGGGTGTACTGGCGCCGCGGCCTGGTGCTGCTGGGCATCGGCCTGGTGCATGCGCTGTTGATCTGGGCCGGCGACATCCTGACCAGCTACGCGCTGCTGTGCTTCCTGCTGCTGGCGCTGCGGCAGGTCGCGCCGCGCTGGCAGGCGCTGCTGGGCATCGGCGCGTACGCGGCTGGCCTGGGGATGATCGTGCTGTCGGGCCTGGTCTTCACCATGATGCGGGCCACGCCCGAGCTGAGCGCGGAGCTGGACAAGATGCTGGCGGCCCAGCAGCTGGAGCCGATGGTGCAGGCGCAGCGGCTGGCTTACGGGCAGGGGGGCTACTGGCAGGCCGTGCTGCTCCGGGCCCAGGACAGTGCCATGCAGTGGCAGGGCCTGACGGTGTTCGGGCCGATGCTGTTCGGCCTGTTCCTGCTGGGCAGCGCGCTGGTGGGCAGCGGCGCGATGTCCCAGCCCGAGCGCCATGGCCGCCTGTTCGCGGGCCTGCGCTGGATCGCCTTGCCGTTGGGCCTGGCGGTGGTGCTGCTGTCCTGCGCGGTGGAGACTTACTTCGATCCCGGCCGGTTCGAGCTGCGCCAGGCCACGGCCATGGCGCTGTTCTCCGTCGGCGGGGCGGGCATGGCGCTGGGCTACCTGGGCTGGATTGTGCGGCTGATGCAGCGGCCGGGCGGCGCGCGTGGGCTGCGCTGGCTGGCGCCGGCCGGGCGCATGGCGCTGAGCAACTACCTCATGCAGTCGCTGGTATGCACGCTGATCTTCTATGGCTATGGCGCCGGGCAGTTCGAGCGGTTGCCGCGTGCCTGGCAGCCGTTGTTCGTGCTGGGGCTGTTCCTGCTGCAGGTGTTGATCAGCACGGCGTGGCTGCGCGCGTTCCGCTTCGGCCCGGTGGAATGGCTGTGGCGCAGCCTTACCTACCTGCAGTGGCAACCCTTGCGACGCCGTGCACATGCAGGCCACTAAGATCCATCGCCTGGGCTCGCCCTGCCTCGGGTGTGGCCTCCAGCCCGGCAGCGGGCAGGTCGCGATCATGGAGCGGCGCAAGTGAGCGATACCGAATTCGATCTCATCGTGCTGGGCGGTGGCTCCGGCGGCCTGGCCGCCGCCTTCCGTGGCGCCGAGCACGGCGCGCGCGTGGCGGTCCTGGAACCGGGCGAGCTGGGCGGGACCTGCGTCAACCTCGGCTGCGTGCCGAAGAAGGCGATGTGGCTGGCGGCCGAGCTGGCCCAGCGCATCGAGATGGGCTGCAGGATGGGCTTCAATGTCAGCCAGCCCAAGCTGGACTGGCGCGAATTCGTGGTGCATCGCCAGCGCTACATCGCCGGCATCCATGACAGCTATCGCAAGCGCCTGGACAGCCACGGCGTGGTGCGCGTGCCGAGCTACGGCCGCCTGATCGGGGAGGGTCGCGTCGAGACGCAGGACGGCCTGCGCCTGAGCGCGCCGCATATCGTCATCGCCACCGGTAGCCGCCCGACGCGTCCGCCGGTTCCCGGAGCCGAGCTGGGTGGCGTGTCCGATGACTTCTTCAACCTGTGCGATGCGCCGGAGCGGGTGGCGATCGTCGGCGGTGGCTACATTGCCGTGGAGCTGGCCAGCGTGCTGCAGGCGCTGGGTAGCCGCGTGGATCTGTTCGTGCGCGGCGCGCGCCTGCTGGAGTCCTTCGACGCCGAGCTGTCCGCGGCCCTGGCCGACAACCTGCGACAGGTGGGCGTGCGCGGACGCTTCGGCTATCGCCTGGGCGCGGTGGAAGCAAGGGGCCAGGGCGTGCGCCTGGTGGCCGAGGACGGCACCTGTAGCGAGCACTACGACCTGCTGCTGTTCGCCACCGGCCGCCAGGCCAATACCGAAGGCCTGGGCCTGGAAGCGGCAGGCGTGGCCGCGAACGAGAAGGGCGCCATCGAGGTCGACGACTATCAGAACACCTCCGCCAGCGGGATCTATGCCATCGGCGATGTCACGGGCAAGGTGCCGCTGACGCCAGTGGCCATCGCTGCCGCCCGTCGCCTGATGAACCGCGTGTTCGGCGGCCAGGCCGATGCCAAGCTGGATTACCGCGACATTCCCACCGTGGTGTTCGCGCATCCGCCGCTGGGCCGCATGGGCCTGAGCGAGGAAGAGGCACGACTGCAGCATGGCCAGGACGCCGTATCGGTATACCGCGCCAGCTTCCGGCCGATGCTGGACGCGCTGGCCGACACGCCCATGCGCAGCCTGTTCAAGCTGGTCTGCGTCGGTGAGGACAAGCGGGTCGTCGGCCTGCACCTGTTGGGCGAGGGCAGCGATGAGATGCTGCAGGGCTTTGCCGTGGCGATCAAACGCGGCGTCACGCTGGACGACCTGCACGATACGGTGGCCATCCATCCTTCCAGCGCAGAGGAAGTCGTGTTGATGCGCTGAGTGCCGCACCGCGCCCGCACCGCTGGCACGGAAGAGGTGCGCGGGGTGCACGGCGTATGCAAGGTCGCCATGGGTTCGAGCCCGTGGCGGTGAAGTTCGCCAGCGCGCGTGACCGCATTGCCCTAGACAGATGACCGACAAAGCCCCAAGCCCGCTCAAACCCTATCGCTCGCTGCTGTGGTTGCTGGCGGCCGGGGTGTTCATGCAGACGCTGGACACCACCATCGTCAATACGGCCCTGCCGGCGATGGCCGCCGATCTGGCGCAGTCGCCGCTGCGCATGCAGTCGGTGGTGGTGGCCTACGCGCTGACCGTGGCGATGCTGATCCCGGCCTCGGGCTGGCTGGCCGATCGCTTCGGCACGCGGCGGGTGTTCGTCGGCGCGGTCACGGTGTTCACGCTGGGCTCGCTGGCCTGCGCGCTGTCGCCCAGCTTCAACCTGCTGATCCTCTCGCGCGTGCTGCAGGGCGTGGGCGGTGCGATGCTGCTGCCGGTCGGGCGGCTGACCGTGCTGCGCGCGGTGCCGCGCAAGGATTTCCTGGCGGCCATCAGCTTCGTCACCGTGCCGGGCCTGGTCGGCCCATTGGTGGGACCCACCCTGGGCGGCTGGCTGGTGGAAGCCGTGTCCTGGCATTGGATCTTCCTGATCAACGTGCCGCTGGGCGTGCTCGGCGCCCTGCTGGGGACGCGCATCCTGCCGGACCTGCGCGCGGCGACAGGGCGCTTCGATGCGGTCGGCTACGGGCTGCTGGCCTTCGGCATGGTGGCCATCTCGCTGTCGCTGGACGGTTTGTCCGACCGCTCGCCGCGCCACGGTCTGCTGATGGTGCTGCTGCTGTTCGGCCTGGCCGCCCTGGTGGGCTATTGGCTACATGCCGCGCGGGTGACGCGGGCGCTGTTTCCCTTGAGCCTGTTCTCGGTGCCGAGTTATCGCATCGGTGTGCTGGGCAACCTGTTCGCGCGGCTGGGCGGGGGCGGCATGCCCTTCCTGATCCCGCTGCTGCTGCAGGTGGCGCTCGGCTTCTCGCCGGTGCGGGCGGGCATGATGATGATCCCCACCGCCGCCGCGGCGATCTTCATGAAACGCATCGTGGTGCGCATGGTGCAGCGGCTGGGCTATCGGCGGGTGCTGGTCGGCAACACCCTGCTGGTCGGCGCGATGATGGCCAGCTTCGCCAGCATCAGCCCAGGGCAGCCGCTGTGGCTGCACATCGTGCATTTCGCGTTGTTCGGCGCGGTCAACTCGGTGCAGTTCACCGCGATGAACACCCTGGCCTTGCGCGACCTGGACGCCAGCGCGGCCAGCGGTGGCAACAGCCTGCTGTCGATGGTGATGATGCTGGCCATGAGCCTGGGCGTGGCGCTGGCCGGAGGCCTGTTGGGCGCCTTCCAGGAGGCCGAGGGCGGGCAGGCGCTGACCGCCTTCCGCTGGACCTTCGTCTGCATCGGCCTGGTGACCATGTGCGCGGCGCTGATCTTCGCCCAGCTGCCGCCGACCCGACGCGTGGATCCGACGGCGGTCGGGCAGGCCGAATCCTCGTAAAGCGGTGTCGGCTGGCATGGACGGGGCGGCGCGCCTGCGGCCGCCCGCCAGCGCCGCGCGCCTGCTGCGAGCCAGCATCGGCCATCACGCTGCTGAATTGGTCGGTGACCTTTCGTCGGCACGAAGGCCTTACGCCCAATGGCGCATGGTGGCGCGCGTGATGGCTGCGTGATAATCGCCGGGCGGCAATCCAGGGAAGTGGTGACAGCCGCGTTTCAGGGGATCACCACCATGCAGTACGCAGACCGCAGCGCCGACCTGAGTCGGCAGTTCGTCCGCCAGGCCAACGAGGCCATGGCCAATGCCCGATCCAGGATGACGCTGAGCGCGCGCGCCGCGCGCAGCCTTCGTCGTGGCACGCTCATCCTCGGGCTGATGGCGGCAACGCTGACCGCCATGCAGTTGCAGACTGTCGGCCTGTGGCACGCCCTGGCAAGCGCGTTCGGCGTGCTGGTGATCAGCACCGGGTTGGGCCTGATGGCCGAGCTGCTGCTGGGCTCGGGCCGTCTGGCGCAGGCGCCGACACAGCGCTGAACCCGTGCCGGCCGCAAGGCCGGCGTCACCCATCGCCCGGGTCAGACCTCCAGCGAGGCCAGGTCGCCCTTGGTCTCCAGCCAGGCCTTGCGATCGCTCGCGCGCTTCTTGGCCAGCAGCATGTCCATCAGTCCGGCGGTCTGTTCGGCATCGTCCACGGTCAGCTGCACCAGGCGGCGGGTGTCGGGATGGATGGCCGATTCGCGCAGCTGCGAGGGGTTCATCTCGCCCAGGCCCTTGAAGCGGGTCACGTTGACCTGGCCCTTGAGCTTCTCACGCGCGATCTTCTCCAGCAGCAGGCGCTTTTCTTCCTCGTCCAGCGCGTAGAACACCTGCTTGCCCACGTCCACGCGGAACAGCGGCGGCATCGCCACGAACACGTGGCCGGCGGCCACCAGCGCGGGGAAATGCTTGAGGAACAGGGCCGAGAGCAGGGTGGCGATGTGCAGGCCGTCGGAGTCGGCGTCGGCCAGGATCACCACCTTGCCGTAGCGCAGGCCGGAGATGTCGTCCTTGCCCGGGTCGCAGCCGATGGCGATGGCCAGGTTGTGGACTTCCTCAGAGGCCAGCACGCTGCCCGAGGCCACTTCCCAGGTGTTCAGGATCTTGCCGCGCAGCGGCATGATCGCCTGGAAATCCTTGTCGCGGGCCTGCTTGGCACTGCCACCGGCCGAGTCGCCCTCCACCAGGAACAGCTCGGTGCGCGAGAGGTCCTGGCTGATGCAGTCGGCCAGCTTGCCGGGCAGGGCCGGGCCGGAGGTGACCTTCTTGCGGACGATCTGCTTCTCGGTCTTGAGCCGCGCGCTGGCGCGCTCGATCGCCAGCTGGGCGATCTGCAGGCCGGTCTCCACATGCTGGTTGAGCCACAGGCTGAAGGCGTCGTGCGCGGCGCCCTCGATGAAGCCGGCGGCCTGGCGCGAGGACAGGCGCTCCTTGGTCTGCCCGGAGAACTGCGGGTCGGTCATCTTCAGCGACAGCACGAAGGCCACGCGGTCCCAGACATCCTCCGGCGCCAGCTTGACCCCGCGCGGCAGCAGGTTGCGGAAGTCGCAGAACTCGCGCAGCGCATCGGTCAGGCCCGAGCGCAGCCCGTTGACGTGGGTGCCGTGCTGCGCGGTGGGAATCAGGTTGACGTAGCTTTCCTGCACCAGCTCGCCCTCGGGGACCCAGGCCACGGCCCAGTCCACGACCTCGGTGTCCTTCTTGAGGGTGCCGACGAACAAGTCGGCCGGCAGCAGCTCGCGGCCGGTCATCTCGCCCTTCAGGTAGTCGCGCAGGCCGTCCTCGAAGTACCAGCTGTCCTGCTCGCCGCTGGCTTCGTCGGTCAGCTTGACCGTCAGGCCCGGGCACAGCACCGCCTTGGCGCGCAGCAGGTGGCGCAAGGCGCGCACATTGATCTTAGGGGTGTCGAAGTACTTTGGATCGGGCCAGAAGCGCAGGCGGGTGCCGGTGTTCTTCTTGCCCACCGTGCCGACCACTTCCAGCGGGCTGGCGCGGTCGCCGTCACGGAAGGTGATGCGGTGCTCGGCGCCTTCGCGCTTGATGTGGATCTCCACCAGCGTGGACAGCGCATTGACCACGCTCACGCCCACGCCGTGCAGGCCGCCGGAGAAGGTGTAGTTCTTGTTGCTGAACTTGCCGCCGGCATGCAGGCGGGTGAGGATCAGCTCGACGCCGGGGATCTTCTCTTCCGGGTGGATGTCCACCGGCATGCCGCGGCCGTCGTCGGCCACCTCCACGCTGCCGTCCTTGTACAGGGTCACCTCGACGGTCCTGGCGTGGCCGCCCAGGGCCTCGTCCACGGAGTTGTCGATGACTTCCTGCGCCAGGTGGTTGGGGCGCGCGGTGTCGGTGTACATGCCGGGCCGGCGCTTGACCGGGTCCAGGCCGGAAAGGACTTCGATGTCAGCGGCGTTGTAGCGGGTATTCATTCGATCGATCAGGTCGTGTGTGAGCCACGAAGGCGGGCAAGTGTGGCGGCTGGGGGGCGGATTTGCACGCCCGGGACCTCTGCGGCCGACGACACGCGGGCGCATGGGGCGCGAGGCGGCTTGCCGATACAATCGGTTCCAGGCGGATAGCGGATCCGTCCGGTGCCAGCGCCCTGGCGCGTGAACGCCGGTGCCCAGGCGCCGGATGCAGGAGATCCTACGTGGTGCAAGTCGCCGCCCGTGAGACAGCGGGCGCCCCCGGCCAGGCCGGGGAGCAATTCATCGTGGCCGCCGATGTCGGTGGCACCTATGCCCGCCTGGGCCTGGTGCGCCTGGCCGCTTCCGGGTCTCCCGAACTGGTCCTGCACAAGCGCTATGCCGGCGCCGAGTTCGCCAGCCTGGCCGCGGTGCTGTGCCGTTTCCGCCAGGACCTGGCGGCCGAGGGCGTGGAGGCGTTTCCCTCCGAAGGCGTGGTGGCCATCGCCGGCCTGCTGCAGGGCGATGCCTTGCTCAATGCCAACCTGCCGTGGCCGGTCTCGCTGTCGGCGACGCGGCGCGACTCGGGCCTGCAGCACTTCCGGTTGATCAACGATTTCGAGGCTCTGGCCTGGGCCTTGCCGCACGTGGCCGCCGGGCAGATGCGGCCGCTGGCCGGCGGTGAGCCCGGCCCGGTGCGCTTTCCGGCGCTGCTGCTGGGCCCGGGCACCGGCCTGGGCGCGGCCCTGGCGGTGTGGGGCGATGGCGGCTTCAGCGTCCAGCCCAGCGAGGCCGGCCATGCGGCACTGGCGGCGGCCACGCCGCTGGAGCTGGAGGTGGTGGGCGTGCTGCAGCGGCGATTCGGTCATGTCGACAACGAGCGCGCGCTGTCGGGCACCGGCCTGATGAACCTCTACGCCGCCTTGTGCGAGCTGCGCGGCGCCAGCCCCGCCTATGCCACCCCCGCTGAGCTGGTGGCCGCGGCCGAGGCAGGGCTCGATGCGCTCGCGGTCGAATGCCTGGAGCTGTTCTGTCAGTGGCTGGGCAGCCTGGCAGGCGATCTGGCCATCACCTTCTGCGCGCATTCGGTGTACCTGGCCGGCGGCCTGGCCGGGCACCTGGGCCAGCATCTGCAGGCCGGCGGCTTCATGCGCCGGTTCCTGGACAAGGGCGTGCTGGCCAGCGCGCTGCGCGAAGTGCCGGTGTCGTGCATCGAGCACGGCCAGCTCGGCATCCTCGGCGCGGCCGCCTGGCACGCCGCCCATCCCGCTTCCTGACCCCCACCCGGAGCCTTCGCCCCATGCCCACACGCCGCACCTTCCTGCAGTCCTCGCTCCTGGCCGCCGGCGCGGCCGCACTGCCCAGGGCCTTGGCCAAGACCGGCCCGAGTGGCGCCAAGGTGGTCTCGACCTGGGATTTCGGCGTGCCGGCCAACCAGGCCGCCTGGGCGGTGCTGGCCAAGGGCGGCAGCGCGATCGATGCGGTCGAGGCGGGCGCGCGCTGGGCCGAGACCGGGCAGTGCAATTCCACCGTGGGGCGCTGCGGCTATCCGGACCGCGACGGCTTCGTGACCCTGGATGCCAGCATCATGAAGGGCGACGGCAGCTGCGGCTCGGTGGCGGCGCTGGAGGGCATCGACCACCCGATCACCGTCGCCAGGCGGGTGATGGAAAAGACCCCGCACGTGATGCTGGTCGGCGCCGGCGCCCAGCAGTTCGCCATCGAGCAGGGCTTCAAGGCCCAGGACCTGCGCACGCCGGAGGCCGAGAAGGCCTGGAAGGAATGGCTGAAGACCTCCAAGTACGCGCCGGAGATCAACGTCGAGCAGCGCGCCATGCCAGGCAACAAGGAGAACCACGACACCATCGGCATGCTGGCCATCGACGCCAGCGGCCAGCTGGCCGGTGCCTGCACCACCAGCGGCATGGCCTGGAAGATGCGCGGCCGGGTCGGCGACAGCCCCATCATCGGCGCCGGCCTGTACGTGGACAACGAAGTCGGCGGGGCCACCGCTTCGGGCGTGGGCGAGGAGATGATCCGCAACGCCGCCAGCTTCCTGGTGGTGGAACTGATGCGCCAGGGCCGCAGCCCGGCCGAGGCCTGCCGTGAAGCCATCGAACGTGTGGTCAGCAAGCGCCCGGAGGCCAGCAAGGAACTGCAGGTCTGCTTCCTGGCCATGAACAAGCATGGCGAGGTCGGCGCCTTCGCCCTGCACCAGGGTTTCTCCTACGCGGTCTGCGATGCCGGCAAGCAGGATGCGCTGCTGCGCTCGCAGTCGATCTACACCAGTCAGAAGTCCTGAGCACGATGTCGCTCCCCGAGCGCGCCCTGCTGGAGATCGCCGCCAACTCGCTGGAGTCGGCGCTGGCGGCCCAGGACGGCGGCGCCGACCGCATCGAGCTGTGCGAGAACCTGGGCGAGGGCGGCTGCACGCCGTCCTACGGCACCCTGGCGCTGGCCAGGGACCGCCTTCGGATTCCGCTGTACGTGCTGATCCGCCCGCGTGGCGGCGATTTTGTCTATTCGCCTACCGAGTGGGAGGTGATGCAGCGCGATATCGAGCTGTGCGTGCAGCTGGGGTGCGACGGGGTGGTGATCGGCGGGCTGACCGCCCAGGGCCAGGTGGACTGGGACGGCTGCAGCCGGCTGGTTGCGGCCGCTGGCGGCCTGGGCGTGACCTTCCACCGCGCCTACGACTGCGTGGTCGATCCTGGGACCGCGCTGGAGCAGATCGTCGGGCTGGGCTGCGAGCGCATCCTGACCTCCGGCGCGCACGACGATGCCCTGCAGGGCGCGGCCGCCATCGCCGACAGCGTGGCCCGTGCGCGCGGACGGCTCTCGATCATGGCCGGCGCCGGGGTCACGCCGCAGACCCTGCCTGCGATCGCCAGCCGCAGTGGCGCGCACGAGTTCCACGCCTCGGCCAAGACGCTGATGCCTGGCATCAGCCCGGCGAGCGCGCCGCAGGGTCTGTCGCCTGCCTATTGGCGCAGCAGCGCCGCGCTGGTCCGGCAGCTGCGCGCCAGCCTGCCGGCTTGATCAGCCCAGCGCCGCTTTCGGTCCATCGCATCACCGCATTCAGGGGGCGCTGAGCCGTCGCGGCGTAGGGTAGTGGTCGCCAAAGTGGGCGTGGCTCACTGGCGATTGGAGTTGTTGAGGAGGCTCACCATGAAAATCCGAACCGTGTTGATGCTGGCCGGTGCCGTGTTCGCGATGTCGTCGGCCGTGTCGGCCCTGGCCCAGTCCAGCGCGCCGCAGAACAACGACGGCAAGTCGGCGAATGCGCAGAACGACACCCGCAGCGAGGCCGAAAAGCGCGCCGCGCGCCGTGCCGCCAACGAGGCGCGCGCCAAGCAGCAGGCGGCGCAGGGGCAGGGCCCCACGCCCAGCGAGGAAGAAGAGGAAGAGGGCAAGCGCAAGCCCTGAATCTCAGCGGCTCGCTTGCTCTGACCGCGCCCCGGCCTGTCCGGGGCGCGGCTTTTTTGGGGTTCGGTTCCACGATGGGTTTGGCCCTCGGCGGGCGCACCCGGTAGACTATGGCTTTCCTGGAGCGCCTTCATGACTCCCCTGATTTTTGTGACCGGTGGCGTGGTGTCCTCGCTTGGCAAGGGCATTGCCGCAGCGTCGCTCGCGTCCATCCTCGAAGCGCGTGGCCTGAAGGTCACGATGATGAAGCTGGACCCCTACATCAACGTCGATCCGGGCACGATGAGCCCGTTCCAGCACGGCGAGGTGTACGTCACCGACGACGGCGCCGAGACCGACCTGGACCTGGGCCACTACGAGCGCTTCGTCCGCACCCGCCTGAGCCGCAAGAACTCGGTCACCACCGGCCGGATCTACGAGAACGTGATCCGCAAGGAGCGTCGCGGCGACTACCTGGGCGCCACCGTGCAGGTCATTCCGCACATCACCGACCAGATCAAGCACAGCATCGACGAGGCCACCGAGGGTTTCGACATCGGCCTGGTCGAGATCGGCGGCACCGTGGGCGATATCGAATCGCTGCCGTTCCTGGAGGCCATCCGCCAGATCCGCGCCGAGCGCGGCCCGGAGAAGGCCGTCTTCATGCACCTGACCCTGGTGCCCTACATCGCCGCGGCCGGTGAGCTGAAGACCAAGCCGACCCAGCACTCGGTCAAGGAACTGCGCTCCATCGGCATCCAGCCCGACGTGCTGCTGTGCCGTTCCGAGCAGGAGATCCCGGACAGCGAGCGTCGCAAGATCTCCTTGTTCACCAACGTGTCCGAGCGTGCGGTGATCACCCTGCGCGACGTGGACGTGCTCTACAAGATCCCGCTGGGCCTGCACGAGCAGGGGCTGGACCAGTTCGTGATCGATCGCCTGCGCCTGCCAGCCCAGGACAGCTGCGACCTGTCCGAGTGGGAAGCGGCGGTGGATGCCACGCTCAACCCGCTGGATGAAGTCACCATCGCCGTGGTCGGCAAGTACGTGGACCACAAGGACGCCTACAAGTCCGTGGGCGAGGCGCTCAAGCACGGCGGCCTGCGCCAGCGCACGCGCGTCAACCTGAAATGGCTGGAATCGCAGGACGTGGAATCGGATGCGGACGCGCTCAAGGGCGTGGACGGCATCCTGGTGCCGGGTGGCTTCGGCGACCGCGGCTTCGAAGGCAAGGTGATGACCGCCAAGTACGCCCGCGAAAGCGGCGTGCCGTACTTCGGCATCTGCTACGGCATGCAGGCGGCGGTGGTGGATTACGCGCGCCATGTCTGCGGCCTGGAAGCGGCCAACAGCACCGAGAACGACAAGCTCAGCCCGCATCCGGTGATCGGCCTGATCACCGAGTGGCGCACCAGCTCGGGTGAGCTGGAAAGGCGCGATGAGAAGTCCGACCTGGGCGGCACCATGCGCCTGGGCCTGCAGGAGCAGCGCCTCAAGCCGAGCACCCTGGCGCGCGAGCTGTACGGCAAGGACGTGGTGTCCGAGCGTCACCGTCACCGCTACGAGTTCAACAACCGCTACCGCACCCAGCTGGAAGATGCCGGCCTGGTGATCGCCGCCAAGTCGATGGACGACCTGCTGGTGGAAATGGTGGAACTGCCGCGCGATCGGCATCCGTGGTTTCTGGCCTGCCAGGCGCACCCGGAGTTCCTGTCCACCCCGCGCGACGGCCATCCGCTGTTCGTCGGCTTCATCCGTGCCGCGCGCGAGCGCAAGGCCGGCGGCAAGCTGCTCAAGGAAGCGCGCGCGTGAGATCCAGCGGGCGTGCCGTGAGCGGCAGGCTGTCGCCGATGCGCGCCGATGCCTGTCCGCGCCTGCACGGGGGGCACGCCCGCTGATGCCCGCGCCTGAGTGGCCTGCCAAGCGCGCTGGCGTGGCGCCGCTGATCTGCGGTGCTTTGCTGCTTTCGCTCGCGGCCTGTTCCGGCCAGGGCGCCGATCAGGCCGCCGAGGCGGCCAAGGCCGCGCGCAAGGTCGAGCCGGACGTGGTCAACAGGCGCCTGGATGAGCTGCAGGCCTGCTCGGTGGCGTCCGGGCGCAAGCAGGGCGTGACCGGCGCCAACTACGCCCAGCAGATCGCCCAGGCCGGCGTGCAGGCCGAGCTGCTGGCCGATGCCCGGCTCATCGCCGCCGAACGCCTGGCCGTGTACAACCAGCTCTCGCCGCCGAAGACCGATGTGCAGCGCGTCAACAACGCGCTGGCCGCGATCGACGACATGTCCTACTTCGTCAAGTACGGACCGGCCGTCAATCTGCGCGCGCGGATTTATCATGCGTATTACGAATCCAAGCTCTCCGGGAATGACTGCCCGGTTCCCCCAGACCTCCTCGTCCTGATCAACAAGGCCCAACCGTGACCCAGATCGCCAAGCTCCATGCCCGTGAAATCCTCGACAGCCGCGGCAACCCCACCCTGGAAGCCGAAATCACGCTGAGCGACGGCAGCTTCGGCCGCGCCGCGGTGCCCTCCGGTGCCTCCACCGGCGCCAAGGAAGCCGTGGAGCTGCGCGATGGCGACAAGACGCGCTACCTGGGCAAGGGCGTGCGCAAGGCCGTGGAGAACGTCAACACCACCATCGCCTCGGCGCTGGCCGACTTCGACGCCGCCGACCAGGAAGGCCTGGACCGTCGCCTGATCGATCTGGACGGCACCGAGAACAAGGGCCGCCTGGGCGCCAACGCGCTGCTGGCCGTGTCCATGGCCAATGCCCATGCCGTGGCCGCCTCCAAGGGCAAGCCGCTGTGGCAGCACCTGGCCGACACCAGCGAGGCCGATGTCAGCCTGCCGGTGCCGATGATGAACATCATCAACGGCGGTGCGCATGCCGACAACAACGTGGACTTCCAGGAGTTCATGGTGCTGCCGGTGGGCTTCTCCTCCTTCTCCGAATCGCTGCGCGCCGGCACCGAGATCTTTCACGCGCTCAAGAGCGTGCTCAAGGGCCATGGCCTGAGCACCGCGGTGGGCGACGAGGGTGGCTTCGCGCCGGATTTCCGCAGCAATGTCGAGGCGCTGGACACCATCCTGGAAGCCATCGGCAAGGCCGGCTACACCGCGGGCGAGGACGTGCTGCTGGGCCTGGACGTGGCTTCTTCCGAGTTCCACGACAACGGCAAGTACAACCTGGTCGGCGAGAACAAGCGCCTGACCTCCGAGCAGTTCGTCGATTTCCTGGCCGACTGGGCCGCGCAGTACCCGATCATCACCATTGAAGACGGCATGGCCGAGGACGACTGGGCCGGCTGGAAGCAGCTGACCGACCGCATCGGCAAGAAGGTGCAGCTGGTGGGTGACGACCTGTTCGTCACCAACCCGAAGATCTTCAAGGAAGGCATCGAGTCGCAGACCGCCAACGCCATCCTGATTAAGGTCAACCAGATCGGCACGCTGACCGAGACGCTGGAAGCCATCGCCATGGCCCACCACGCCGGCTACGCCTCCATCGTCTCGCATCGCTCCGGCGAGACCGAGGACACCACCATCGCCGACATCGCCGTGGCCACCACCGCCACCCAGATCAAGACCGGCTCGCTGTGCCGCAGCGACCGCGTGGCCAAGTACAACCAGCTGCTGCGCATCGAAGAAGCCCTGGGCAGCGGCGCGCGTTACGCCGGTCGCAACGCGTTCGTCTCGCTCAAGCGCTAAGGACCTGCGATGGCCAAGGCCCGCTGGCTGCTCCTGGTGCTGGTGGTCCTGGCGGGCCTGTTGCAGTACCACTTCTGGTACGGGCGCGGGAACTCGGGCGAGGTCAAGATGCTTGAGAACCAGGTCGCCCACCAGAAGCGGGAGAACGAAGGCCTGCGCCAGCGCAACGATGCGCTGGCCGCCGAGGTGGAGGACCTCAAGTCCGGCGAAGCGGCCGTGGAAGAGCGCGCCCGCAGCGAGCTGGGCATGATCAAGCCCGGTGAAAAGTTCTACCGGGTCGTGGAGACGCCGCAGCCCGCGGCGCCTTCCGACAACGCGCCGGCCCCATGACCCGACCGCTGTGGGTGGTGCTGCCAGCGGCCGGCCGCGGCACGCGCTTCGGTGCGCCACTGCCCAAGCAGTATCTGCAGGTGGGCGGCAAGCGGCTGATCGAGCACACGCTCGACGCGCTGATGGCGCACCCGCGCATCGCCGGGGTCATGGTGGCGATCTCGCAGGGCGATGCCGACTGGCCCGGCTGGACCACGCATGCAGGCAAGCCGGTGCTGACCTGCATCGGTGGCGCCACACGCGCCGATTCGGTGCGTGCCGGGCTGGCCGCGCTCGATGCCGTGGCCGGCGAGCAGGACATGGTGCTGGTGCACGACGCGGCGCGCCCGAACATCGCGCCGCAGGATCTGGATGCGCTGTTGGCCCAGCAGTCGCACGCGGTCGGTGGCATCCTCGCCGCGCCGGTGCGCGACACCTTGAAGCGTGCCGCGGACGATGGCGCCATCGAGGCGACCGAGCCACGCGCCCGCCTGTGGCGCGCCCTGACCCCACAGATGTTTCGCCGCCGCCCCTTGCTGGAGGCGCTGGATGCGGCATCCGCGGCAGGCGTGGAAGTGACCGACGATGCGATGGCGATGGAACGGCTGGGCTTGCGCCCGCTGCTGGTGGAAGGCCGCGAGGACAACTTCAAGGTCACCACGCCGGCGGACCTGGAGCGTTTTGCCTTCATGCTGGCGCAGCGTGGGAAGGCAGGAGTGAGCGAAGAGGAGTGAGGAGTGAGTGGGACAGCCCAGGTGCCTGTGCTGCATCGGGCCGGTGCCAGCGCTCACTCCTCACTCCTCTCCACTCACTTCTATAAACTGACGGCCGTTTCCCGCCGCTTCGGACCCGCCCATGAGCTCGCTTCCTCCCTTCCGCATCGGCCAGGGGTTCGACGTGCATGCCTTCGGCGCGGGCGATCACCTGATGATCGGCGGCATCGCGGTGGCCCACACCCAGGGCGTGCTGGCGCACAGCGATGGCGACGTGGTCATCCATGCGCTGTGCGATGCCATGCTCGGCGCGCTCGCGCTGGGCGATATCGGCCAGCATTTCCCGCCTTCCGATCCGCAATGGAAGGGCGCGGACAGCGCGGCCTTTCTCACCCACTGCAACGCGCTCATCGCCGACGAAGGCGGCTGGCGCGTGGGCAATGCCGACATCACCGTGATCTGCGAGCGTCCCAAGATCGGCCCGCACGCATTGGCCATGCGCGAACGCCTCGCCGGTCTGCTTGGCGTTGCGCTGTCGCAGGTCAGCGTCAAGGCCACCACCACCGAAAAGCTGGGCTTCACCGGGCGCGGCGAGGGCATCGCCGCGCAGGCCGCCGTGCTGCTGGTGCAGGGATGATCGCGCGCATGGCCAACGCCGCGCGCTTGCGCGTTCGCCCCGCATGAGCGGCTCGGCGCTTCCCAACGCCTTCGGCACTCCGGTGCTCGAGGCGGTCATGCGCACCACGCCGGAAGACTTCCGGGTGGACGAGCTGGACGGCTTCCAGGCCTATGGTGAAGGCGAGCACTTGCTGCTCACCATCGAAAAACGCGGCCTCAACACCACCGACGTGGCGCGCAGGCTGGCGCGTTGGGCCGGGATCGGTGAGGTCGGCATCGGCTATGCCGGCATGAAGGACCGGCATGCGGTCACCACCCAGCGCTTCAGCGTGCACCTGCCCAAGCGCGTGGCACCGGCGCTGGAGGCCTTGCAGGAAAGCGCATCGGGCGAGGGCACGCTGAAAGTCGTGCATCAGCACTGGCACAACCGCAAGCTCCCGCGCGGTGCGCTGGCCGGCAATCGCTTCACCCTGACCTTGCGCCAGGTGCGAGGCGAACGCGAGGCCATCGCCGCGCGGCTGCAGCAGATCGCCCAGCGCGGTATTCCCAACTGGTTCGGCGAACAGCGCTTCGGGCGCGGTGGCGGCAATGTCGCGCAGGCGCTGGCGATGTTCGCCGGGCGCCGGGTCAAGCGCGAACAGCGCTCGATGCTGCTGTCAGCCGCGCGCTCGCAACTGTTCAACCAGGTCCTGGCCCGGCGCGTGGAAGCGGGCTGCTGGGACCAGCCGATGGAGGGCGAGGTGTGGATGCTGGCGGGCAGCCGCAGCGTGTTCGGTCCGGAAGCCTGGAGCGAGGCCCTGGCCGAGCGCCTGGCAAGCTTCGACATCCATCCGAGCGGACCGCTGTGGGGCGAGGGCGAGTTGCGCAGCGCACACGCCTGCGCGGCGCTGGAGCTGGACGCGGTGTCCGATGCGGCCTCGCTCAAGCTGCGCCAGGGGTTGGAGCAGGCCGAGCTGAAGCAGGAGCGCCGCGCGCTGCGCTTGCGCCCGGAGCAGTTCGCCTGGCAGTGGCTAGACGAGGACGTGCTGGAGTTGCGCTTCGCGCTGCCGCCGGGCGCCTATGCCACGGCGGTGCTGCATGAGTTGGGGCAGGTCGGTGAGGCCGGTCGCGATGAACGCGGCGAGGCGCAGGCGGACGCTCGCTGAGCGCAGGCGGTGTCAAGAGCCGGAAGCTTCCGGATCGAACCTTCAGGGCGACCCGGGCCGGCGCGCGCTCAGCAGCACCACCACCGCGCCGGTGCCACCCTGGGCGGGAATGGCCGAATGGAAGCCCAGCACGTCCGCGCGCTGGCGCAGCACCCGGTCCACCACGTTCTTTAGCACCGGGATATCCGCATCCGATCCCAGGCCCTTGCCGTGCACGATGCGGATGCAGGCCGTGCCGGCGCGCTGCGCCTCGCGCAGGAACATTCGCAGCAGCTGTTCGGCCTGCGCGGCGGTGGCGCCATGCAGGTCCAGTTCGTCCTGGATGGAGAACTGCCCGCGCTTGAGCCGCTGCCAAATGCGCGCGGGCAGCTCGTTGCGATGGTAGGACAGGGTGTCGCCGGCCTCGATGGGCATGGCCTCCAGGCCGCGCCGGAACTCGCTCAAGGCGGCCTGTTCATCGTGCTCGGCCATGCGCGCACGCGGACGCGGGCGCGGCTTCTGCGGCGCGGGCGTCTGGCTGTGCACGCGGCGCACCTCACCGATGGCCTGGCGGAACAAGGCGGCATCGTCCGCCTCGGGAGCCTGGGGCGGTGCGGCGGGCGGATCGGCGGGCGGATCGGCGGGCTTGCGCATGCGTCCAGGGTAGCGGCCAACGCGAGGGCTGCAAGCGGCCGCAAGGCCGGCAAGCCGGTCGCCGGCTTCCGGTATCATTGCGTGCGCA